>BNJU01001810.1_pt1 | contig 96388 bp, 108 predicted proteins | sample 8539281 | NCBI WGS metagenome assembly BNJU01 (sample SAMD00202456, study PRJDB9452) | human saliva metagenome | isolation source: human saliva | place: Japan
AGTTCATTTCAGACAATTCCTTATCAAATTCACTCATCAAACTCTCTGCATTACTAGACAATTTCTCCGTGGTACCTTTGCGCTCGTTGTAATTCCTTGTTCAATTGGTTAAAGATTTCATTGGTTGAATTTTGCGGCATCTACATTACTACGCGAAGAGGTCTTTACCCCTTCAGTTGAGCTCAACAATGATGTATATTCCGAACCAAGAGCCGACAAGTCCACGTCCGTCTTAGTTTGAGCAAGATTGCTTGATTCTTGAGCATTCGAGATGCTCTCTAAGCGTTTTTTGGAGATCTGCATATTGTTGCAGTTGATCATTGATATTTTTAGTCAACTCGTTGTTACTATTTTCAATCTCTTCAAGATTACGTTGCAACTGTGGACCTAAATCTTGCAATCGTTGGAGAGTACCATCTAGCTGTGCTTTGACACTCTTAGTTTCGTCCCCTGATTCATCTTTTTCAATGCTTGTGCGATAATCTTTGATATTGTTTACAACAGCTGTCTTCACAATATCAGTCAAGGCGTCAGTCAAATCGATATCTTCAATTGGATCATAGATTGAATGACGTTCTCCTTTGCTATCTTTTGGATAGTAAGCATTCATCAACGTTTGCGCATGCTGATAAGCTAAGGCAATTTTACTTGCTTCACTTGCATAACTTGCTACAGCTTTTTTCAAGTCTTCTGCTGACACAGTTACATTAGTTGAAACAACACCATTCACAATAATTTTTATCTCTGAAGGACTTGGAATTGGAGCCCCATCTTCACTGAATTGAATGGCTATTTCTTTATCATCCTGAATCGTCACTTCCTGCTCAGCTCCACCAGCGTAAGAATTGCCGTCATAGGTCCAAGAGTCTATTTTAATCCCTGCCGGAGCTAGAATACTAACCTTCTGTTTCCCGGCTTTTGCATTGAGGATATTCGCGATAACAGTTGATTTGGCATCCACTTCCTGCGCTAATTTCTTCAAATTATCTGCGCTTCCTTTTGGAGTTCCCAGGGAAGCTGCAAAACTTCCATCAAAATCAATCGCTGTATCAAGATTTCCATACTTATTCAGATCGAAACTTTTTAAATCCAAACCTGGAAGTGCTTCAATCGCAGTTTGAATCTCCTCATCAGCAGCCTTACGTACCTTGCTAATCACTTCAATACTTGACTTACCTAATAAGGTTCGAAGGGTAACCTTCTCTCCTTCCTTTAGACCATAGTAGCCCAAGAGTTTCTCTTTCACAGAAGTGTCGATGTTCTTTTTCATGATCTTCTAACTTTTGACGCTCCGCCTTTGATGCCCTTTTTTTCTAGATCTGCAACACGATCATTAACATCTTTTGGTTAAACCTGCGTAAGTCTTCGTTCCCTGAAGCATCACCCTCAACTGGTTGGTTTAATTGCTTCGTAAGATTTTCCTGATTCAGTTGAAGATTCTTGTATAGTTCCTTCGTATTCTCGCTGAGAACTGATTGGTTCATAGACATCAGTTGATTCATGAAGTCTTCGTAACTAATCTTATCTTCAGAGCGTTGTTTTACAAGAGCATCAAAATTTTGACCATACTGATTCTGAGATTGAGTCAATTGATCAAAAGCCTGCGTATATGATTCCAGTACCGTCTTTAAGGCATTATTGGATTCCACCGATGACGTGGACAAGCTATAGAGACTCGGGAAAATATTCTTCGAATCCAAAGCTGAGTCCAACAAATTGCTACGATAAGAACCAATATTCGTTGACTGAATTTTGTTACTCGTCTCCACATTTTTCTGAGCTGTATAAAGGTTGCTCAAAATGCTGACCATATACATATCTACCAACTGGCTTCTCAAGTCCGAAACAATATCCTTGGCTACTTTATTTGCTTCATTTTCAACCTGTGAATTTCCGGCAGCGTTGACCTTATAAGTGACTGTAGTCTTTTCCGCGTTGACTGCATTCACTTCAAGAACTTTCTCTGAAAAGTCACTTGGAATAACGATCATCAATTGGTATTTTCCATCTGCAAGACCAGATTCAGCAGCTCCACGTGGCAGTACAGACCAGCTTTTGTGAATTATCTCGCTCGATATTTTTTTCACATAACTGGCACCAAGATTGTATTCTTTACCATTTAGCTTAACCGCTTGGTCTTCATTGACAACTGCAATATTGAGCTTGGTGTTTTCTGTTGTCTGTACAGTTTTAGCTTCATTTTGTTTTTGATCCTTTTGAACAGTCGTATAGAGACCGACCACAGCCCCCATCAAAAGGAGAACAACAGCACTCTGACCAATGTATTTTAACCATTTTTTATTTTTAACTTCCATACCTTTTCCTTTTTCTAATCATAAATACAAAAATAGGGGTTAGGGATGGATGGACCTAACCCTATTTTCTATATATCAAAGACAAAAGGGTGATCTACCTACGAGAAGTAAGATCACCTCCAAGACTATCTTAATGGATTTGTGCAGCGATATCTTGGTCAGTTTGTTCAACGATATCAGCAACTTTAATCAATTGACCATTGATGTCTTCCAACAATTGAGCGAATTGTTTGATCTTTGGAGACAATTCGTTGAATTGTGCTTCAAAGCTATCAAATGCAGATCCATCCCAGTTTGCATCGATGACCTGTTGTTCATGAGTCAAAGTAGTAAGGATTTGATCGATCTCTTGAGAACCTTGTGCATAGCGTTGTGCTGAAGCACGTAGATCTTCTGGAGTTAATTTAATTTGAGCCATATTTTTCTCCTTTTGGGCTGATACCCTTATATTTTTTTCATAAACAATACATTAGAATGAATTAGTGAAATTCCAGACAACTGTATATTTTTCCCTTTTTTTCCTCTCCCAGTATTATTTACTTAAAAAAATATCTTAATGAAATATTGTGAGAATGTCAATATTATAGGGCAAACTGATAAAACATTGTAACTTTGTTACAGCAATGTAATTTTTTGTAACAAAAATGTAACATATATTCAAAAAAAGCCTGCCCCAATAGTCTTTAATTAGTAACAATTTGATTGTGTGAAAGAGATGTATTTCTTCTATATATTAACTCAACACATAGAGTGTAAATGTCGATTTTACACTTACGCTTTGAGTGGTATTAGATTTTTTTGTATAAATTTCCATTTTTGTTTTTCAGAAGTTTATATCATACAAGGAGATCAGTATAGAAAATCCCCTTTATTCTAGCACCAAGACAATTCTACATCTACAAGAAATCTCTATGAAAAAATATTCTACTCATCTCTATCTCATCCATACCCCTTACCGTTGTAGTGTTGACCATAAAAAAACTCTCTGAGCATTTCTTTAACACATGGTTAAGGCTCAGAAAGCTTTTTCTTATTTGTTCAAGATTGAAAGGGTTTCAAGGAGATTATCCGCATGAACTTCGATGGTATCTCCTGTTGCTTTGATTTTCACTTCAACGATGCCTTCAGCTGCTTTTTTACCAACTGTTACGCGGATTGGAAGTCCAATCAAATCGCTATCGCTGAATTTGACACCAGCCCGTTCATTTCGGTCATCCACCAAGACTTCGTAGCCTTTATTGACTAAGCTTTCTTCGATCTGATTGGTCAAAGCAAGGCTCGCTTCATCCTTGACATTGACTGGAATCAAATGCACATCAAATGGCGCCAATTCTTTAGGGAAGTTAATCCCCCAAGCGTAACGGTATTCCCCCTTTTGGTGTCTTATTGACAAAGAGGCGTGCATGTTGTTCCATAACCGCTGAAAGAAGACGACTCACACCGATACCGTAGCAACCCATGATGATTGGAACTGCACGGCCGTTTTCGTCCAAGACATCTGCTCCCATGCTAGCTGAGTAGCGTGTGCCGAGTTTGAAAATGTGACCGATCTCGATCCCTCGTGCAAAAGTTTCAAGACGCCTTTACCATCCGGTGAGATTTCACCTTCACGAACTTCACGGATATCGACGTATTCCGCAGTAAAATCACGTCCTGGGTTGACACCAGTCAAGTGGTAGCCTGTTTCATTGGCACCGACTACTGCATTGCGACTATCTTGAACCTTGCGGTCTGCGATAATCTTGACATTTTCAGGGAGATCTACTGGACCAAGAGAGCCAAAATCTGCTCCCAATAATTCTTTCACTTCCACTTCTGTTGCAGGTTCAAAGAAATCAGCTCCGAGGTAATTTTTCAACTTCACTTCATTGAGCTGATCATTTCCAACAAGTAGAGCTACTACAGGCTCACCGTCTGCAATGTAGACCAAAGGTCTTGATCGTTGCACTTTCTGAAACATTCAAGAAATGTGCTACTTCATCAATAGATTTAACACCTGGTGTTTCCACGCGTTTGACTTCTTCTTCAGACACAACTCGGTTGCTTGGCTTTGTACTCATTGGTAGCCATTTCCAAGTTCGCAGCATAGGTTGATTCGCTTGAATAAGCAATCGTATCTTCCCCAGAAACCATCCATTTAAGCAATTCTGCTTTAATTTCCTCTTGGACTTCTGCTGGGATCTCATCAAACGAAGGTACGGATTTGTCTAGAAACCACCCAACGATCTAAGTCTGTACGAGCAGGTGTTACAGCCATGAAACTCTTGGCTATCTTTTTCCACCCATGGCACCACCATCTCCGATAATAGCTTTGAAGTCGATTCCACTACGGGTGAAAGATACGCTCATAAGCCGCCTTGTATTCATCATAAGTAACATCCAAAGCTATCATAGTTAGCATGGAAAGCTGTAACCATCTTTCATGATGAATTCACGGGTCCGAAGAAGACCGTTCCGTGGGCGTTTTTCATCGCGGTATTTTGGTTGAATTTGGTAGAGATTCAACGGCAATTGTTTGTAAGATTTTACTGAGTCGCGCACAATAGCGGTAAAGGTTTCTTCGTGAGTTGGACCCTAAGATAAAGTCAGAGCCTTCACGGTTTTTTTCAACTTATAGAGGTCTTCCCCGTAAGTTTCGTAACGACCAGATTCACGCCAGAGATCCGCACTCAAAAGGGCTGGAGCTAGCATTTCTACTGCTCCAATTTTTTCAAATTCTTGGCGCATGATGCCTTTTGCTTTTTCAATCACTCGATTTGCTAATGGCAGATAAGAATAGACACCAGCTGAGACTTGGCGAACATAACCTGCACGCAACATCAAAGCATGGCTAATGACTTGGGCATCGCTTGGCATTTCATGAAGCGTTGGAATCAACATTTTTACTTTGTTTCATGGACAATATCCTTTTTCTATTTCAAAAAAATAATTTCATAATATCATTCCAGGTGACAGCAATCATCAAAATAACCATTACAGCTACACCTGCAAGTGTCATATAGGTTTCTACTTCTTGTTTTAGTGGCTTTTCTCCGAACCACTTCGATCAAATTGATCAAGATTTTTCCCGCCATCCAAAGCCGGAATCGGGATTAGATTGAAGATGCCCAATATTAATAGAGAGCATGGCCATAAGAGACAAGACTGCCGGAATCCCTAATTGAGCAGCTTGTGAGCTGGCATTGTAGATGGCAACCGGACCACCCAGTTTATTGAGACTAAAGTGGAAAATAATATCTTTCAAAAGCTCCCAAAAATCCGTGTCGCTGTATTCCAGGTATCTGTAAAACCAGACAAGAGTTTATCTACAAATCCTGTCTTGAGGCCGTTTGTCACACCCAGATAGTAACGATTCCCCTGACTTGGTTGGCTTTCACTTTGACTTCTTTTTTTCTTGGCCGTCTGTCTTTGACTTTCAGGGTCAATTCAGGAGTCGTCTTGCTGTCCTTGGTTGCCTTCTCGACAGCATCTGTCAGCTCATCCCAGTTGCTAACGGTATCGTTGTTGACTTGAAGGATCTGAACAGTGCTTTTGACACCGACCTTAGCCAGCGCCCCATCGGGTGCCACCTGAACATTGTTGCTGTAGTAGTCAATCGCACCACCGCGCATAAAGGCTAGAAGTGAGTAGACGACAATACTGAGGATAAAGTTGTTCATAGGACCCGCAAAGTTGGTGATCAATCGTCCCCAAATGCTGGCATTCTGATACTGAACATCTCTCGGTGCAATCCGCACTTCTGTCCCATCTTCCTCAACGATGGTCGCATCATGATCGACACCATAGGTCTTGGTCTCATCGAGAACCAGGCCCGTGATTTCTAGTTTGTCTTCAAAGTCAAACTGGGTAACATTCATGGGAAGGGCTGTCTGATCCAGATTCTTTCCAGAAAGATTGATCCGGACGACCTTACCAGCCTCATTTAGCGTCAAGCTGACAGGCGTTCCGGTTTTTAATCTCAGTTGTATCCTCACCCCAGCCAGCCATACGAACATAGCCACCTAAAGGTAGAATGCGAATGGTATAGGCTGTTCCATCTTGACCAATATGGGCAAAGATCTTTTGGTCCCATCCCGATCGAGAATTCTCGCACCAGGATGCCCGATTTTTTTGCAAAATAGAAATGACCAAACTCGTGAACGAGAACGATCACTCCAAAAAAATAACTATAAAGGCAATAAACTGCATCGTTCTATACGTGGTTTCCTTTTCTATCTCTTCTGTCTTAGAACAAGCCCAAGAAATGCATCAAGGGAAAGACAAAAATCAAACTATCAAAAGCGGTCTAGAACACCGCCATGTCCTGGAATAAATTTCCCAGAATCCTTGACACCGAAGTGGCGTTTAATCGCACTCTCTACGAGGTCGCCAAACTGACCTGCAATACTAAAAGAGGATAGTAAAGAAGATCATGGCAAAAAAAAACCATGTCCACCCGCCACAGAGCGATCACGATCATAAAAAGATCACGGTCACAACAACTGCAGATAGATTCCCACCCAAGGCTACCTTCCACTCGTTTTTATTGGGAGAAACCGTAGGCATGAGCTTACGTTTCCCAAACTGACTTCCCTACCAGGTAGGCGCCTGAATCAGTAGCCCAGACAATAAAGAGGGCTAAAAAGAACCTTATCGATACCAGCAATTCGAGCATCTACTAAGGAATGGAAACCAAGTCCAACATAAAAGCTGGAAGCAATGGGATAGACCACATCCTCATAATTGTAATTCTGAGCGAGAACAGTTGTTCCCATTAGAGTCAAGACGATTAAAACCGTAAGCAATCATATTGCCATCTGCTGGAAGGTAAGGGAGGTAGTCCTCGATCGGTAAGGTCAAAGACAAAGGCCGCTAACATGGCGAGCGCACCTTCAAAGGTCGCTGTTTCAAGCCCCTTTCATCTTGAGCAGTTCATGAACACCCTAGCATAGCAATCAAACCAATCACAATCTGAAGAACACCCTCCAACCATTACTGTTGGAATGAAAAAGAGTAGGGCAATCCCTCCAAAAATCACACGTTTTTTTGTAAATCTTTCGTCATCATCTTCTCCTAAACACCGCCAAATCTCCGATGGCGATGGCTATATTCTACTATGGCACTTCTTAGTGCCTCTTCTCCAAAAATCTGGGCCACATCACATCCGTGAAATACAACTCACTGTAAGCAGCCTGCCAAGGAAGAAAGTTACTCAAACGGATCTCCCACTGGTACGGATAATCAAATCCGGATCCCTTAGAATACGTGGCAAACTTTCAGTGTAGAGATAATCTGCGATCACTCTCTTCTGTAATATCTTCTGGACTGAACTTCGCATCCAAGACTTCTTGAGCGATCTGCTTTCACAGCCTGAGTGATCTCTGCACGTCCACCATAATTGAGTGCGAAATTCAGAATCAAGCCTGTATTGAGGTGGGTCATCGCTTCTGCTCTTTCCAAAGCCTCAAGGTTTCTTTTGGGTAATTTCTTGGTATCACCGATCATTTGAATCTTGACATTGTTGCGATGCAATTCGGGGACGAAAACGATCATAAAACTCAACTGGCAAGTGCATGATGAAACTTGACTTCATCTTCAGGGCGTGTCCCAGTTTTTCCGTAGAAAAAGGCATAGACAGTCAAGACCTGAACCCCCATATTTTTTTCGCTGCAATCGTCACTTCTTGGAGAGCTTCCATCCCTGCTTTATGACCGAAAGACACGCGGTTGCATCCGCTTTTTTTCGCCCAGCGACCATTGCCATCCATAATGATCCCAATGTGTTTCGGGACTTCTAAAGGTATCTCGATTTTTTTCTTTTCTTCTTAAAACGAAACATGTTTTTTTCTACCTATTTCAATATTTATCGCTTCATTATACCATAAATCCCCATAAAAATAGGGACTCTGGCCTCTATTTTGAACCAGCAGTACTTTCCTTTCATCACATCGTCCTATTTGCCCATCAAAAAAAGAGGCCTTTGCCTCTTCTTTTGATAATTATTCTTCGATGGCTGAATCGGCATCTGAGCTAGCACCTTCTGTAGCAGTAGCTGAGATTCCTTCTGATACAGGAAGAACTGTTTTGATCGCTCCCTAATTCAAAGGTCAGGTAGACACCATCAACATCCAAGACAACGGTCTTGCGTTCTGTATCGACTTCATCGATGGTTCCGTACAAGCCACCAATCGTGATGACTTCATTTCCTTTTTGAAGTTTATTCAAACTTTCCATCCGTTTTTGGTACTGTTTCTTTTTGGCTACGGCTCATGAAGTACATCAAACCGACCATAAGAACGAGCATAATTAGCAAACTTCCGCCTTGCATATGTTTCTCCTTTAATTTTTCATATATGCTATACTATATCAAATTTTCGCCTGTCTTTTCAAGTTTTCCCATCCTCTTCAAGTAAAATCAGACTCCAGTCTCAGAGAGGAGGCAAGTTTTGATGAAAAAGAAAAAAACCACGAAAAGTGGGCTACTGACTAGTCAATCGTAATGCCATACTTTTCATGATTCTCATCATACCAATCAATCAAGGCCAAAGCCGTTTGATAGGTAATATTTTTAATTTTACTCGTTCCCTTGGTCAAAGTCGCTAAGCTCATTTTTGCTGATATTGGTTTCAGTTGCGACACGATAGCTCGTCAACGACCGTCAACCATCAGCTGAACAACAGCTTCAACTTTTTCTGTATTCGGGAGTTGAGTAGATATCAATTGTATTGCTCATCTTACTTCCATTCCTCAAATTTTTATTCTTGTATAGATTATATACTTATTTTTCTTTATTTATTAATAAATTTTGCTCAAATTCGATGATTTTCACTAATTATTGATGTTTTTTTAGCACATATATGGTGTTTTTCGACTCTATCAGGCGAATAATTTCCCCAGGTGGGAAGAAAAATAAAGACTGCTATATTATAGCAGTCTCCCATTTTTTTCTATCAAACTCAATTAGCTTATTCTGCTTGTTTATCAGTATTTTCTTCCTTTCTTTGTATCTTTTTTTCTCTGATCACAAGGACACCATCTTCCATGTCAGCTTCAAGATGTTTGGCATCCAAAGTTATCCAAGTGGAAGTCTGTGACTTTTGTCACGGATTTGTTGTTCAACTACCCGACGGAGTGGACGAACACCCATCACTTCATCATAACCTTCTTCAGTCATATATTCTTTGGCTGCATCGCTCACTGCCAAGTCGATTTCTTTCTTAGAAAGGGTCTTATTGACATCTACCAACATCAAATCAACAATCTTAGAAAGGTCTTCCTTGCTCAAGTGTGAGAATTCAATGACAGCGTTGAAACGGTTCAAGAATTCTGGACGGAAGTAAGGTTTCAAACGATCCATGAGTTCTGGTTTATCCGCATCTTCTGTCAAGTTGGCTTCGTAACCAAAGCCAGCGTTTGAAGTGGCGATAATCACAGTGTTCTTGAAGTTGACCGTGTTCCCTTGACCATCTGTCAAACGACCATCATCCAAGACTTGAAGGAGAAGGGTGATCACTTGAGGATCTGCCTTTTCAATTTCGTCAAGAAGGACGATAGAGTATGGGTTACGGCGAACACGTTCTGTCAAGGTATTGCTGTTGTCATCGTAACCAACATAACCAGCTGTTGTACCAATCAATTTAGAAACGGCTGTGCGGTCGCTGTATTCTGACATGTCCAAACGGATGATCGCATCTTTGGTTCCGAACATATCAAGAGCCAATTGTTTAGCCAACTCAGTCTTACCGACACCAGTAGGACCTACAAAGAGGAAGCTACCGATTGGACGGTTCCCTTCGTCAAATCCTGCACGGTTCCGACGGATAGCACGTGCCACTGCTTCAACGGCTTTATCTTGACCGATAACCTTAGTTTGCAAACGGTGACCCATATCTTTCAAACGTTCGATATCAGTTGCACCCATTTGAGACACTGGAATACCCGTCATCCGTTCTACTGATTCAGCCACATCGTTGATTGTTGCTGTTACTTTATGGTCTTCCGTATGGTTTTGCAATTTTTCTTTTCAAGTTCTTCGATACGAACTTTTGCTTTCAAAGCTGCTTCGTAATCTTCTTTAGCCGCAGCTTCTTCTTGTTTGGTTTTTTCTTCTTCAATTTCATGTTCCACAGCATGGACATCTGTTACTGGATGTTGGGCTGCCAAGTGAGCAGCTGTCACATCGACCAAGTCAATGGCCTTATCAGGCAAGCTACGTTGTGGAATGTATTGGATCGAATAATCAACTGCTGCTTTCAAAACTTCATCTGGCAAGATGACATTGTGGTGTTTTTCATAAAGATCACGGATCCCTTGGAGAATCTTGAAAGTATCTTCAGCTGATGGAGCATTGACTTTCACTTCGTTGAAACGACGAGCAAGAGCCGCATTCTTCAAGATGGTGTTACGGTATTCATCTTGAGTGGTTGCCCCAATGACTGTCAATTCCCCACGTGAAAGAGCAGGTTTGATGATATCCGCAAGACCTTTAGATCCTTGACCATCACCTGTGCTACCTGCACCAAGGATTTGATGGATTTCATCAAAGAAGAGAATGACATTTCCCATAGCCTTGACTTCTTGGATCAGATTTTTGAATATTTTTCTTCAAAGCTACCACGGTATTGCGTACCAGCTTCTAGACCAGAAATATCAATCGAGATGATTTCTTTGTTCTTGATAGCAGCTGGAACATCCCCGTTCACAATAGCTTGTGCCAAACCTTCTACAACTGCTGTTTTACCAACACCGGCATCCCCTACAAGGACAGGGTTGTTCTTGGTACGACGAGACAAGATTTCAGCAGTTTCTTGAATTTCTTTATTACGTCCGATGACTGGATCCAATTTTCCTTCACGAGCTTCTTCGGTCAAGTTACGACCAAGTTTTGCAAGGATCCCATCTTGTTTCATTCCTTTACCTTGATGGTGTTGCACTTGCTCGCTTCCTTCATTTGGAAGTTGACCAGTTTGACGGTAGATAGCAAATTCTTCTGGTGTCACTTCACGACCGTTGATCATGTAGCGACGGCTTTCAGAACGAAAACCACCCATATTTCCCATTAGTTGATTGAAAAGATCATCCATATTGTTAAAGTTGTTATTCATATTGTATACCTCTAATTTACATAATTTTAATTCATTCTTGAAAATTAGCAGACCAATTGGCTGCTGTTCGATTGTTTACATAATTTTAATTTCATTTATTTAATAATAGCCCTACAGGCTAACAGTTTCTATTTTTTTCCTTTTTATCAATTAGTTGTCTTAATTCTGGAAATAGCATATCACCATCTCCTTTCCACTATTGATCTTGTAAACCAGTAGGTTTTTTTCCAACCTCTTTTTGTTTACATAAATTATTATAACGCAGACTGATTTCTTTGTCAACACTTTTTTTACATAATTTTTAAAATTTATTAAAAAAATCTGGATGTCACTCCAGATTCCATATTTAAATAGAAGTTCTTGGCTAGATAGATTTAAATTTGCCCAGCTTTTTTTCTTGAATAGCTGTCTGTACATTTTTTTAGCAAATTGACCCACCATGGACTGATCCAGTTGCTTTTCCAACTACCTGGACGTCTTCTTCGGCTACTGTTGTAATCGCAGTCAATCCATCATTGTAACGCTTTCTCAACTCCTGCCTTGCAGGTCAATAAAAACAGGGCGCATAGACAACCCGGATTAAATCTTTTTCAAGTTTCTTTCGACTTTCGATGATCCTCATCTTATCTTTCATATCTAAATCAAAAGAAATCTTTGACTGGACTATCACCCATACTTCCTCCTCTTCTATACTATGAAACTTTATCTTGTGCAAACTCCTCTTCCAGTTGGCGTCTATCTTTCCGGTAGGATTGCCATAAATTCTCTTCCTCGATTTCGATCTGTTTTAAAGGCTACTTGTGCAGCTTCTCTAGCTTCGAGATCATACTCTTCGATACAGCGATGGAGGGACTCCCATCCACAACTGACATCAACCTCCTGCTTTTGTAAAAAGGAAGCTGCCATCGCATACTCTTCTTCCAGCATCTGGGTGAAGAGCTGCTGTTTTCTTTCCACTAGGCAACGCTTTTCATCTAGCTCCAAGCGCGCTTTTTGAAACTCTCTTTCCAAGTGATCTAGTTTCTTTTCCTTTTTTTCGAAAGAGTAGATGAAATTAATAAGCTAGTTGTTCCCACTGGTTCATTTCTCCTGCTATTTCTTGATCTTTTGCTTTTAAGAGCTCAATTCCTGCATTCACTTGCTCGTTTAAAGCATGGAATTCATTCGATAAGGACTGATATGCAGCCAAACGATTGTCAAACCTTTCTCTTACTTCAGTGACAACTGTTTGCCTTGTTGCACCAGCCTGTGCATAAGCCTCTTCTACTTCCGCAAGATTGAGAATGAAGCCTTTCGGAACGGTCTGTAATACTTTCTCCAAAGCTTCTAAATCTGTATCCAGTTGTACCTTAGATTTTCTGAGCTTGCTCCAGCCCCTTCATCCACTACTCGAATCAGCTCATCAGAAGCCAAGCGCGCCTGCAAAGCATCCAGATAGATCCGTTCACTTGAGCTCAGTCCACCACCTGTTTTTTTGTAATTTATCCTTTTAGGCGATAGTAAACCTTCATCCGCTCTTCAATGATTTCCTTGCGAGTGATGGCTTCCGTTCCCTTTTCAAGAACCAAATTTCCCATCCTTATCATAGATATAACCATGCATCATGTGTTGCAGGCCAGTATTTTTTTAAATCATTAGTTTTTGAGGTGCTTGACAATCCCACTGGATTCCTTGCTTCCAGAATCCTGATAGCCCAAGCTAACCAAATCTTTATGGTCAATGTGGTTGTAGATTTTTGTACTTCAGCGAATCTATACGCGCTTTTTTTGCTCGGGTGTTAAGATGGGATAGGCATTAGGGCCATTATATAGATGGACAGTCCCAATATGAGAAGCTTCCTCTTCCGTCAAAGCAGGCAAGAGCATACTGAATATTCATAGACCCCAGAGAGTGACCGTATAGATCGATCTTGGCATTAGGGTATTTTTCGGATCACCTCTTTCAAATGAGCTGCAGCATCTTTAAATTGCGGAGGCGGGAAAGTCCCATTTTCATCATTGTATTTTTTTAAAAAAAAGCAGCTCCCATTAAAGCAGGAAATTTAACCTGTTCTTCGGCTGTTCTTTCTGCAAAAAAGCCGACCATATCTGATGCTTTTTCCTGTACGAAATTGCTGACAGGATTGTCCATCGCTTTTTGTATGAACCTACCAACGGGAGTGACTCCAGTGGAAGATTAACAGATGTAGGAATAATTGCATCTTCGAAAAGCTTCTACAGCATTGTTTCAAAACTATCTTTAGCCTTATCTCGCGCATAATTCTTTCGCATATTCGGTTGCATACTCGCTCGCACCACCAGGGTTCAAAATATTGGAAGCTGCTGGCAAATCTGTCTTTACCCAATCTGTAAATGTATCATGGAGTAATTTTTGTGTACTTGTTTCAGTTTCAGATCCCTTCATCAAAACTGTCACGTCATGGATCTGGGCGCGCGCATCATCTGAAGCAGAATAGGGAACTGGATCTTGTTCAACACCCTTGCCACTATCCGTTAGTACGAAGACCTGCTCCTCATTGCCATTTACATTATCATAGATGTGAGCGGTATGGCCTATATAATATTTTCCATTTTCAATAGTTTGCTTTTTCCCAATTTCTGATGGAACATATTCTAATAAAGCCACCTCCTTATGTAGATAATCTGAATCTATTGAATTATTGTCCATAATATTTCCCTTCTAAAAAGTTCGTCCAACTCTGTAGGTGTACTGGATGCCGCAACATGATATGATCCTGATTCTTTTTCTATTACTACCATATCAACAATCAATTTATCATCATTATTAATAACAATCTCAATATTAATCCCTTCCCATTGGATTATATTTCTAAATTTATCTTTTAAAAATCCTATAAGTCTTTATTTTTTTCCCATTTTGGAGTCAGTGCTTTCAGGGTCCAGTTTTTTAAATATTTTTCAATCGCCACTTTCATCTTCTTACTCTCTGCGATTTGAATCATTTCTTGTTTCTTGGCAGATTGTCCATTAAAAAAAGCTACAGCCTCCTAAGCTCAGGCTAAATACTACCATTATCAACACAATTAAATTTACTTTTTTTCATCTTCTTCCCATTCTTTCTTCAGGTTTCTTAGAAATTTATTATACAAAAATTCTATTCATACCTGAAATGTTACTTTTGTTAAAAAAATGTTGCCAAATCGTTACAAGCACTAGCTATTAATGTAACATACCAGCTTTTGATTCAGAAATTGTTTCTATTTACTTATATTTATTAGGGGCATTTGCCTGAATGATTGCTAGTTAATAAATCACTTAACTCCTCTGTTTTTCCCAAAATAGGTCTCTTCATATTTCCCTGTAGTAGCATCCTCTTGTATAGTTGTGCTCAAAACTAACTTTTTCATCATTATTTATAACTATTTTTACTAATAGCCCTCCCATTGGATTATAATCTAAATCATCTTTAGAAATTTTATATGATTTTATTTTTTTCCTCTGGCGTTAGGGCCTTCGAATCTAATTTTGTTAACATGTTTTCAATCGCTAGCTTCATTTTTTTACTCTCTGCGATTTGAATCATTTCTCGTTTCTTTGTAGATCGTCCGGTAATAAAACTGCATCCTCCTAGAAACAAAGTGGTTAGCAATAACCATAACGTCCATCTTATTTTAGTTTTCCTATTTTCCTTTGATGCTTCCATGAACGACTCCACTAAATGAGTTTATTTCCCAGCCTCTTCTGCTTTCACTTAACAGATCACTCTAATTTTGCTGAAATACCATAACAAGCTACTTCGAACTGTCCTGAATCTTCCATTTGAACAGTCGTATCGATCGTTAACTTTTTATCGCCGTTGATAACGAGAGAGACATTCATGCCTCCCATTGGATTGTATTCCAATTCACCTTTTATCAGGGTATAGGAGTGAATGACCCCTTCTGAAGTGAAAGCTTTAGGATCGATACTGATTAACAAGTGTTTTATCGCTCGCTCCATTTTTCGTGCTTTCTGCGATCTGAATCATTTCCCTTCTCTCAGCAGCTTTTATCCGTAAAAAGACTGCAACCTCCTAGAAAACAAAGTCAGTAAAGAAATAGTAGCATTAATCGTTGTTTTTTTATCAGTCATATGTTCCCTCTCACTTATATTATTCGTAATGATTTTTTTAAAAAAAATGAGCCCAATTTTTTAAAAAAATTTTTTTCCAGATCCTAAAAAAACACACCCTTACTGGGTGTGTCTCCTGTTAAATCATGTATTCGACGCTATAAGTGGCATCGGATAAAATCCGTGAAAGGAATTGTTTGGTTCGTTCTTCTTTTGGACTGTTGAAGAATTCATGCGGTTCATTTTCTTCAATGATGTGTCCGCCATCCATAAAGATGACGTGGTTGGCCACATCACGCGCAAAGCCCATCTCATGGGTTACGACAACCATGGTCACTCCTTCTTGGGCCAATTGCTTTCATGACATCTAAGACGTCACCGACCAACTCTGGGTCTAGCGCTGAAGTCGGCTCGTCCAGCAAGATCACGTCTGGTTTCACTGCGATGGCACGCGCGATTCCGATCCGTTGCTGCTGGCCCCTGACAATTGAGAAGGATAGTAATCCTTGTAAGCGAGGAGACCAACTTTTTCAAGGGCTGATTCTGCCCGTTGGATAGCCTCTTCTTTTGGAATCTTACGAGCTACAACTAGGCCTTCTAAGATATTTTCAAGCGCTGTTTTGTTAGCGAAAGAGATTGTAATGCTGGAAGACAAAGGCTGTCTTTTTGGCGGATTTCTAGAATCTCTTTTTTTGCTGAGTTTTGAGAGGTCGTACTCTTTTTCCACCCTAGGGTGAGGTGCCCTGTATCTGCCTTTTTCCAAGTGGTTGAGGCAGCGAAGGAAGGTTGTTTTTTTCCTGATCCAGATGGACCCCAAAATAACGACGACATCCCCTTGGTTGACCTTGAGATTAACATCTACCAGGACCTGGTGGTCCTTAAATTTTTTCGATACGTGTTCTACTTCTAACATCTTCTTATTTCTCCTTCTTCTATGCGAGTGTCAGGCGTTTTTCTAAGCGATTGAATCCCCACTGAATCACCCCACAAATGACAATATAAAGAATAAAAATCACTAGATAGGATTCAAAATATTGATAGCCATAAGAGGCTTCGACCTTGGCAATGGCGGTGATATCCTTGATGGTCATGACAAAGACAAGGGAGGTTCCTTTGACCAAGTTGATAACCAAGTTACACAAATTGGGAAGGGCTGAACGCAAGGCTTGTGGAAAAACAATGCGGATATAGGCTTGGCGATTAGTCAAACCAATGGCTTGCGCTGCTTCTAGCTGGCCCTTATCCACCGTCAGAATGGCTGACCGGAGAATTTCAGCCAGACTCCCTGTTGTCATCAAGCTAAAGATGATAAAGGCATAGTAAATGGGATTGATCTCAAAGACATTAAAGTGACTACCAATACTCTTAAAAAAGCTATTTAAGAGGCTGGGAAAGAGACTATAAAAGAAGAGAATCAAGAGAATCGGAGGCGTCGCGCGGATAAAGGCTAAGTAAATCACTGAGAAACTGCGAACACCTTTGACCTTATAAATCTGACCGAGTGCCAAAAAGAGGGCTGGAAAGAAAACTCAAGAGAATCGATACGACCATGATCAGAAGGGTCACTGGAACACCACCCAAGGTGGCTAGAAATGCTTTACTAATAAAATTGAAATCCATAAGCTACCTTTCTGTTACACTGAGTCGTTTCTCAAGGAGTTGAGCGGAGAAGGAGATCACAAGGGCAATTCCCCAGTAGATCACTGCTACAGCTGTATACGTTTCGAGGGAATAATTCCCAAGATTGCGGCTGATCAAGTTGTTGCCTGCTCCCATGATATCGATAAAGCCAATGGTATAAGCCAAAGCGGCATCGCGCATGAGGTTCAAGATGGCAGTCGTCATATTTGGAAGAGCCACGCGAAAGGCTTGAGGGAAGGACAATCCGCCAAATGGTTTGAGCTGGCGTCAAGCCAATACTCAAGCCCGCTTCCATCTGACCTTTTGGAATGGCCAAATAGGCTGCCTTGAAGACCTCAGAGATCATCGCGGCAAAGAGAAGAAACATGGCAACAAGGACAAAGACAAACTTGGACCAGTGGTCAATGTCAATGCCCAACCACCAGTTCAAAAATTGGGGCAGTCCATAAAAGACCAAAAAGAGCAAGACAATCGGAGGGGTACAACGCAAGGTAAAGACATAGCCTTTTGCCAGACCTGCTCCTACCTTATCTTCTGATACTTGTGCCCAGGTCAAAACCAAGCCAAATGCAGAACCGAGAACCGTCGTTAAAACCATCAAAGCTAGGGTCGCTGGTAGAGCTTGGACCAAGGTTGGAAGAAATGACCAGACCTTGGAAATGTCGTATGAGACCATGTTTCTTTTCCTTTCTGTATCCGTATAGAAATAAGGAAGCTGGGGCTATGCGCACCCAGTTCCATCTTATTTCTCTTTATCTACATAACTGAAGACATCTTCACCGAAATATTTTTTCGACAATTTAGCAAGTGTGCCCATCTTTTTTTCCAATTCTTTGATAGCCTTTGCTGTATGCTTCCGCAAATTTTTTTCGTTTTTTTCTTATCCTTATGGATCAATGGGTAAGTTGAATTCCTTTGTAGGCAAAACCAGCTCAGTTTGTCCGCATATTGGTGGTAAGAACCATCTTTATCTGTGACAGCTTTTTTTCAAAGGAAAGTTTGATGTCAAAGAAGGCATCGTAACGTCCTTCAAGAACCCAAGCATAGGCATCTGCGACTTTGAAAGATTCCGCAGCTGTTAATTCGATTTGTTGGTCCTTATGCTTTTCATTGTATTCTTTAATAACATTCCACTGCGCATTTTGTGGTGAAATTGGAACCAATTTTCCTTTTTCTTTAGCGAAGTCATCGATGTTCTTGTATTTATTCGCATCTTCTTTCCGTACGGTAAATCCGATGATACTTGCACCGATTGGTTCTTTTGGAATGATAAATTTCTTGGCACGTTCTTCGGTATACCAAGCTCCTTTGGTTCCGATATCGTATTTACCAGATTCTAGACCGATCAAGAGATCGTCATCACTTGTTCCAGTGTACTCAAACTTGTAGTCTGGTAGTTTTTCGTCAATGGCTTTGAGAACGGCTACTTCATAGCCATCTGATTCTCCTTTTTCATCAACGAAATCATACGGTACATAGTTTTGAGTGTGGGCTACTTTCAAGGTTGTTACCTTGTTCGATCCTGTTGAGCCTTTGCTGTCGTTTGCATGGTTCAAGCTCCGTCCAAGAATAGTTGCACCTGCAATGGCAAGAACTGCCACCCCACCGATAATCCATGTTTTTTTACTCATACTCTGTTCTCCCTCTTTCTATTTTCCTTATTCTGCTGCAGCTTCACGAACCCATTCGATTCGTTCTTCATCAATGTCACTTGGAATGGTACAATCGGCACCGATGACCAAATCCTGTCGTTCCTGTTTCTGCGATGATGCGTTTGGTTTCTGCTTGATCGCAGCCTTGTCTCCTGTGTAGAGAAGACCATTTTTGCCATTTTCAAAACCACCAAGAACCGTGCGTCCACCGAAGATTTCGCGTCCTTCTGCTAGGCTGATTCCTTCTGGTCCGACTGCCCAGTTAATGACTTGGGCTGGGTAGTCTGTGAAGAGATGGATATCATTGCGAGCTCCTTCGTAACCACAGATATGAAGAATATTTACGCCACCGGCTTCATTAGCTGCCTCTAAGACATGGAGTTCACTCGGTGCAATAATGTTTTTTTATAAACTTCTTGTGTAACCCGCGCATCTTGGATACTTTGAACACTGAGGTAGATCCCGTCTGCTCCTGCTTCTTTAATGATTCGTTGGCTCAAACTTGCAATATCTTGGCCAATCGTATCCAATACTTTTTTTAAGAGTTGCTGCATCTTGATCGATGAAAGTTTGGCGATCAAGTCATCTCCTCCTGAAACTTCTCCGACCAACCATTTGAAGTAGGTCACTGGAGCAAAGATATTGTAGATAGCTACAATGTCTTCTTCAAAACCGGCACGGATTTTTTTAACGAGCTCTACTTGCTCTGTGATCCATGGATGATCTGCTCCGAGTGGTTCAATCCTGCTAAGTCAGAGATATTTTTCAAGGCCTTTGTGAATGGCTGGGTTTGGATAAGCAAAGTAACCATCACTCATGAGTTTGACAAAGTCTGGTTTGACCTTGTGAAGGAAGTTTTTTTATGGCCATTGAGGTTTTTTCAATAATTTCCGGATTAGAAAAATCCTTTTCAACCATTCTTCTTCTGTTGTAAAATGATGCCAAAAATCCAACTGGCACACGGTCAACTGCTTCTCCTTTAAAAGCTTTTTAACACTAATTCTCTTTTTGATGACATGTTCTTACCTCGTTCTATTCTTTTCTTGTTTGTTATCTTATCACTTCAATGATGCTTTGACTAATATATATTTTTTATCAAGTTCTTCATCTTTTTTTATCACTGATCTTCGAGAAGAAGAATTCCTGCTAGATCAGATGGGCGAAGGAGGGAGAGACTATGGGCTGGAATTTTCTCCAGTCTTGCCATATCTGGATCTTTTTTTGCTTTCCCCTGACTGCTTGCTAGAGTGGCTTTACTCAGCCCTAGAAGCAAAAACAAAACGGTTACCAGGATACACCATACATTGATCTTTTTTTCATCTCCTCTCCTTTCTTCTTACAATACAGCTGCTTGACGTACCCAATCTAAGCGTTCCAATTGGAAATCATCTGGCACGGTACAGTCTGCTCCAAGGATCAAACCACGACTTCCGGCTTCAGCCACCAAGCGACGCGTTTCTTGCTCAATAGCTTCTCGTTCCCCTTGGTAGAGCAAACCTTTCTTGCCATTGACAAAGCCACCCAAGACGGCACGATCACCGAAAAGTTTACGACCTGCGGCTAGGCTAAGGCCTTCATGATGGGTCGCCCAGTTAATGACTTGAGCTGGATAATCCTTGAAGAGTTCCACTTCATTGCTGGCCCCTTCAAAACCACAAATATGAAGGATATTGATGCCTCCAGCTTCATTGGCTGCTTCTAGGACAGCGATGCTGCTAGGCTCAATGAACTTGCGGTATTCTTCATCTGTCACACGCTCATCTTGGATCTGCTGGGTTGAGAAAGTAAATCCCTTCAATACCTGCTTCTTGGATCAAGCGGCGACTTAAAGTAGCGATGTCTCCTGCAATCACGTCAAGGACATGAGCTAAAGTTTCTGGATCTTCCTTGATAAAGTCTGCAATCACTTGGTCTCCACGGGATTGGTCCGTACGGAACCAGCGTTTCAAATAAGAAATGGGCGAGAAGATATTGTAGAAAGAAGCAATCTCTTCATGGAAATGGGAACGAATCTCCTTGACCACTTCAATTTGTTTTTCAATCCAAGGATGATGCTCTCCAATCGGTTGAATATCCTTCAATTCTCGGATCGATTTGATCTCTCTCGAATAAAGTGCACTCGGATAGCGGAAGAAGCCATCGCTCATGATCTTGACAAAATCAGGTGAAATTTCTTCTACATAGTGTTGGTGTCCCTTAATACTTTTTTTCTACTACAGCCGGATTGTCTAGACCCAATTCTTTTTCTTCTTGGGTCACATAATGGAGCCAAAATCCCTACAGGGATTCGCTCTACTGTTTCGCCTCGAATGGCACTGAAGAACCAATTCTTTTTTTACTCATACTGTGAATCCTCCTCAATATTTCTCCAATAGAAAGACTAACTGCTTTCCTTCTGGAATTTGTAACCATGATATCACCTCGAAAAAGTAGCTGACTAATATATTTTTCCCTATCAAGGCCTTAAAATTTCTTTTATTAAAAAAAGGTATCAAAAAGCGCAAGTCCTTGAAAATAGGGACTTGCGGGTATCTTTCTCTATTCTTTTCATTTTTAGAAGAAAAGGACCGCTTTGATCTTTTTCTTGATCCGGTTATAACAGAAAACTATATCCCTTCTTTTTAAAGCTTAAAAAATGGCATCTATTGAGGTGAAAAAAAGCCCTTCATATCAACATTTTCTTTCTTCCTATTCATTTTTACCATTCCCTGGATCCCTTCTCCTCTTTCTTGTCATGCAAGATTGAAAAGAGTATAATTTTTTTATAGAAATAAATTTTTAAGGAGTGTACGGTTTATGAAAACAACAAAAACCACCTTTACCATCGTTTCTGCTCTTGCTTCTGTCATTTTACTGACGAGTTGTGGTAGCAACACCACTAAAACGCAAGAGACAAAAGCAAGCAGCACTAAAAATCAGGTGACGATGACCTATGATCAACAGCGCTCACAAGAAAATACCATGTCTGTTCTCTGGTACCAAAAGGCAGCAGAAACCAAGGCTTTGTATTTACAAGGCTACAATGTCGCTACTGACCGTTTGAAAGAGATCCTCCAAACTCCTTCTGATAAGCCTTATTCCATCGTCTTGGATTTGGACGAAACTGTTTTAGACAACAGCCCTTACCAAGTTCAAAACGTCAAAGATGGTACGGCCTTCAATCCTAAAGATTGGGATGTTTGGGTGAAAAAAGCAGCCGCAAAAGCGGTGCCAGGTGCCAAAGATTTCCTTCAATATGCGGATCAAAACGGGGTTCAAATCTACTACATTTCTGACCGTACAACCTCTCAAGTAGATGATACCATTAAGAACCTTGAAAAAGAAGGCATTCCTGTTCAAGGGACGTGACCACCTCATGTTCTTAGAAGATGGCGTCAAATCAAAAGAAGGCCGTCGCCAAGCTGTACAAGAAAAGACCAATCTTGTCTTGCTCTTCGGAGACAACCTGGTCGACTTTGCAGACTTCTCTAAGACCTCTGAAGCTGATCGCGACAAGAAATTGGACGAATTGCAAAAAGAATTTGGTGAAAAATTCATCATCTTCCCAAATCCAATGTATGGATCATGGGAAACTGCTGTTTACCAAGGTAAAAAACTAGATGCCAAGGGACAAACAGAAGAACGCCTCAAAGCCTTGCAAGGTTTTGATAAATAAAGCAAACATCCTCGCTAGGAAAAACCTAACGAGGATGTTTTTTTCTATATAGACAAATTTATTCAACGGTTACAGACTTAGCAAGGTTCCGTGGTTTATCAACATCGAGCCCACGATGAAGGGTTGCAAAGTAGGCAATCAATTGGGTTGGTACCACCATGGAGATTGGAGAGAGGTAAGGGTGAACCGCTGTCAAGACCAAATCATCTGTCTCTTTAGCGACATTTTCTTCTGCAATGGTTAAAACATGAGCCCCACGTGCTGCCACTTCTTGGATGTTCCCACGTGTGTGGCTGGCTAGGACTGGATCAGACAAGAGGGCGATGACCGGTGTACCGTCTTCGATCAGAGCGATGGTACCGTGTTTCAACTCACCCGCAGCGAAGCCTTCACATTGGATGTAAGAAATTTCTTTTAATTTCAGACTGGCTTCCATGGCAACATAATAATCTTGGCCACGTCCGATATAGAAAGCATTGCGGGTTGTTTCCAACAGGCCACGAACTTTTTCGTCAATCACTTCTTTTTCTGAAAGGGTTGATTCGATCGATTGGGCAACGATAGACAATTCGTGCACCAAATCAAAGGCTTTTGGCCTTCTCATTGCCATTGGCTTCCCCAACAGCTTTAGCCAGAAAGGCAAGGGCTGCGATTTGAGCCGTATAAGCCTTTAGTAGAAGCTACCGCAATTTCAGGACCCGGCATGGAGCAACATGGTCATGTCTGCTTCACGTGAAAGAGTTGAACCTGGAACATTGGTCACTGTCAAGCTTGGAATGCCCATTTCATTGGCTTTGACCAATACTTGGCGGCTATCGGCTGTTTCACCAGATTGGCTGATAAAGATGAAGAGTGGTTTCTTGCTGAGAAGTGGCATACCATACCCCCACTCAGATGAAATACCGAGTTCTACTGGGGTATCCGTCAACTCTTCCAACATTTTTTTAGAAGCAAATCCAGCATGGTAAGAGGTACCAGCCGCAAGGATATAGATCCGGTCTGCTTCTTGAACAGCCTTGATAATAGCTGGGTCTACCACTACTTGACCAGATTCATCTGTATAGGCTTGGATCAACTTACGCATGACAGTTGGTTGCTCATCGATTTCTTTAAGCATGTAGTATGGGTAAGTCCCTTTTCCAATATCAGAAAGGTCGAGTTCAGCCGTGTAGCTATCCCGTTCTTTGACGTTTCCATCATAGTCTTGCACTTCAACGCTGTCAGCCTTGACAATGACCAACTCTTGGTCATGGATTTCCATGTATTGGTTGGTTTCGCGAATCATGGCCATGGCATCAGAGCAGACCATATTGTAGCCATCGCCAAGACCGATCAAGAGTGGTGATTTATTTTTTGCGACATAGATGGTGCTTGGATCTTCCGCATCCATCAAAGCAAAAGCATAGGCCCCACGGATGATGTGGAGGGCTTTTTTGAAGGCTTCAAGCGTAGATAAGCCATCTTCTTCAGCAAATTTTCCGATCAAGTGGGCTGCGATTTCTGTATCTGTTTGCCCCTTGAAATGGTGACCTGCTAGGTATTCTTCCTTGATTTCAAGGTAGTTTTCAATGACCCCATTGTGGACTAATACAAAGCGACCTGTTTCAGAGCGGTGTGGGTGAGCATTGTCCTCAGTTGGTTTTCCGTGAGTGGCCCAGCGGGTATGTCCGATCCCAGCTGTTCCTTCGACACCTTCTGCCTTAGACGACAATTCTGCAATGCGGCCAACTGCCTTTACCAATTGGCTCTTGCCTTCACTAGCCAGAAAAACACCCGCAGAGTCATAGCCTCGGTATTCGAGTTTTTCAAGTCCTTGAATCAAAATATCAGTAGCATTTGTATTTCCTACAACACCAACGATTCCGCACATAGTCTTTACGATATAGCCTTGCTATACTTTCCCCTTTACTTAGTCAAACGACCCATGGTCGATTTCTCAGTTACTTTAAAATTGGTCTAGTCTAATTTACCTAAAAAGCAACCAGCGGAGTCAGTATACAATGCTTCTTCCAGTTTGTCAACTAGGAAATTCAAGAAAATTGGTCTAGTTAAGTCAGAGTTAAGATTAGAGACAAAGTCAACCAAGAAAATTTCCACTGTAAGAAAAATGCCTGAAACATATTGGTTTCAGACATTCGGAATGATTGAGAGTCAAACCGTTTGGGGAACTGTTTGACTCCAATCTTTAAAACGACAATGTGAGGGGCTCAATACGAATTGAAGATAGGCTACGGATCTCGATTTAGTCTTTAAATCCATTGGCTTGGCTTAGTTCTTTAAACCAATGACCGGATTTTTGAGGGTTCGTTTTTGACTTTCGAGGTCCAACTCAACTAAGCCATAGCGGTTCTTGTAACCATTGAGCCATGACCAGCAGTCAATAAAGGTCCAGATCAAATAGCCTTTACAGTTGGCACCATCTTGAATAGCCCGGTGGAGCTCACGAAGATGGTCTTTGACAAAGTCAATCCGGTAGTCGTCTTGGATCACTCCATCCTTGCGGAATTTTTCCTCTCCTTCAACCCCCATCCCGTTTTCGGTCAGGATCCACTCGATATTGCCATAGTTTTCCTTGATATTTTGGGCAATGTCATACAAGCCTTGCTCATAGATTTCCCAACCTCGGTGGGGATTGATCTTGCGGCCTGGCATGACATAGGGTTCATAGAATTGTTCAAAGAGTAGGGGAGATGCTGGATTTGGAGCATAACGAGGAGATGCCACACGGAGTGGTTGGTAATAGTTAACCCCTAGGTAATCCACCGTATTTTCCTCGATCAAGCGCAATTCAAAAGGATCATAATCCGGCAAGAGATCACGTTCCCGTAGGATCTCGACTAATTCTTCAGGATAATGACCAAGAACAGATGGATCTAGGAAGGATTTGGCTTGAAAGAGCTCAGCAATGCGTGCAGCTTTCACATCTTCTGGATGCTGACTCCGAGGATAGGCTGGTGTCAAATTGAGCACAATCCCGATACGGTAATTTGGATCGACCTCGTGACAGGCCTTAACCGCTAGAGAGCTTGCTAGCTGGGTGTGGTAGGCTACTTTTACTGCTGCTGCTGCGTCTACCTTATGAGGAAAATGGGCATCATAAAAATAACCAAACTCCACAGGGACAATGGGTTCATTAAAGGTGATCCACTGGTCGACCAGATCCCCATAGGTCTTGAAACAAAAACGCGCATATTCCTGATAAGCATAGGCGGTTTCTTTATTTTCCCAACCATCCCCTTGCTCTTGAAGAGCCATCGGTAAATCAAAATGATAGAGGTTGACCAAGAGGTGAATCCCTTTTTCCTTTATCTTTTCAAAGACACGACGGTAGAAATCAACGCCTGCTTGATTGATCTCCCCTCGTCCTTCTGGGAAAATACGGGACCACTGAATAGAGGTCCGAAAGGCGGTGTGCCCAGTTTCTAACAATAGGTCCAGATCTTCTTCCCAGTGTTCATAAAAAGTCGATGTTTTCTCCAGTCCTTGCCCTTGATAAAAGCGGTTGGGCTCGATCCTATACCAGTAATCCCAGAGATTGTCTCCCTTTCCATCCTGGGCTAGACGTCCTTCTGTTTGAGGCCCCGAGGTCGAACTCCCCCATAAAAAATCCTTTGGAAATTGATACATGTCCTAATCCTCCTCATTCTACTAGCTCTATTGTAGCGAATCCTCCCCCAAAACCTAGGCACAATTTACAGTCTTTCTTACGCAGATTAAAGAAAAAGCCCCTTAGGAAAAATTCCTAAGGGGCTGGTCCTCTTTATAATTCATTCACGACATATTCAAAGAGCTTGCGATCTGCTGGGCTCTTATCAAAACGCAGTTCCGGGTGCCACTGAACGCCGAGGAAACGGCTCTCATCTGTGGATTGAACGGCTTCTATGATGTCATCTTTAGGATCCCGCGCGATCACTTCTAAGCCATCTGCCAAGTCTTTAATACTTTGATGATGGAAAGAATTGATGCGACTAGTCTTACCATAGATCTCTTGCAGAATCGTCTGATCCTTGGTCACCAACTCTTGGCTAGTGTACTGACCTGGATTGTCCTGCCAATGGTGTTCAATATCTTGATGAAGAGTTCCCCCTAGAGCAACATTATAGAGCTGGGTTCCACGGCAGACGGTAAAGATCGCTTTTTTAGCCGCACGCGCTTCTTCAATCAAGGCCAACTCAAAGAGATCGCGTTTCAAGAGGTAGTCATCACTGTCGATGGTGATTTCTTCTCCGTAAAACTTGGGCAAGACATTTTGTCCACCGGTGATGATGAGCTTATCAATCATCGATATGTAGTCTTTGGCCAAGGCCGCATCTCCAATAGGCAAGATCAAGGGAATCCCTCCTGCCTCTTTGACCGCTTCGACAAAACCAGTCGCCGCATAACTCATATTCGCGTCTGGATCATCCGGGAAGGGTCTTTCATTTCCTGTAATTCCAATCACTGGTTGTTTTTTCATACTTTTTTCCATATACTTTCATTCATTTTCAAGGCTTATTGTAACACAATTTTAAGCCAGACTCAATGGAGATTTTTTTGAAGAGAAGGCCCTCCCTCTACCCCAAAAGCTTGCTGAAAGGATATAAAATTGCTTTCTATTAAAAAATTCTCAAGTGCAAAGACTTGAGAATGGTTTGTTAATTTTTTTGATCAACCCTTCTTTTACCAAAAAGTCACGCGCTACTTTAGCAGCAGGCTTGCCTTCTACTCCGACTTGGTAGTTCATCTGGCTCATTTGGCTCTCAGTGATTTTACCAGCTAGCTTATTAAGCACACCTTCCAATTCGGGATGTTTCTTAAGAAGAGCTTCTTTCATGAGGGGTGCTCCTTGGTAAGGTGGGAAGAGGTGTTGGTCATCCTCTAAAACAACTAGATCATATTGAGCAATTTCTGGGTCTGTTGAATAGGCATCTGTTATTTGGATATTGCCTTGTTGGATGGCCTCATAGCGAAGGGCCGGCTCCATGGTAGCTACATTAAGTTTTAGTCCATAAACTGATTGAAGCCCTTTGTTTCCGTCCTCACGGTCGTTAAATTCCAGAGTGAAACCTGCTTTGAGCTTGTCTTGAACCTTCTTGAGATCCGAAATTGTCTTCAGATTATACTCTTCTGCAATCTTTTTCGGAACAGCAATCGCATAGGTGTTTTGATAAGCCATGCGTTTGAGCAAAGCTAGATGATCTTGTTTCTTTATACCATCACGCGCAACCTTGAAAACTTCTTTAGAGTCATTGCTCACTTTAGGAGCTGGCTGCAAGAGAGAGCTTGTAATGGTCCCTGTAAATTCTGGATAGATATCGATATCACCCTTTTTAAGCGCTTGATAAAGGAAATCTGTCTTCCCAAAGTTAGGCTTAACCATCACCGTCATGTCACTATTTTCCTCAATGAGAAGTTTGTACATATTCATGAGAATTTCAGGTTCAGGCCCCAATTTCCCAGCGATGACTAGATTTTCTTTTTCTTTCTGAGGCATCATGCTTGGAGCATAACTCGCTCCCAAACCAAGGAGCATCACCGCAAAGGCTGCAACAATCGTACGCAACTTTGCCTTTTCCAACCATTTGAGAATAAGATTAAATAGAATGGCCAGAATGGCTGATGAGATTGCGCCGATTAAAATGAGACTAGCATTCCGACGATCAATCCCCAAAAGGATAAAGGAACCCAATCCTCCAGCTCCAACAAGAGCGGCTAAAGTCGCTGTCCCAATGATCATAACGGTTGCTGTACGAACCCCCGATACAATGACAGGCATGGCCAGTGGAATTTCAAATTTCTTGAGCCGCTCCCACTTGGTCATTCCAAAAGCAACCCCAGCCTCCTCAAGACTAGGATCAATGCCGTTCAAGGCTGTGATTGTATTTTCCAAAATCGGGAAAATAGCATAAATGACTAGAGCTGTAAGGGCCGGTAAGGTTCCAATCCCCATGAAAGGAATAAAGAGACCCAACAAAGCCATTGAGGGAATGGTCTGGAAGATACCCGCAACTTGTAGCACCCAGTTCGCCACTTTTTTGTGGCTATTTAGATAAACCGCCAGCGGAATCGTCAGAAAAATAGCAACCAATAAGGTCAACAGAGACAATTGTAAGTGTTGTCCAAGGGCTGTAAGCCAGTCCCCAAAACGTTCTTGAAAGGTTGTAAGTAGTTTAGACATGGTGAGCACCTCCAAACAAATCTGCGACAAAGTCGTTGGTTGGCTGGGCTAGAATGGTCTCAGAATCCGCCACCTGCACAATCTCTCCTTCCTGTAGCACCGCAATGCGATCCCCTAATTTTCAAGGCCTCGTCAGTATCGTGTGTAACAAAAATAGTGGTCATACCGAATTCTTTATGTAAATCTTTGGTAAGAGCCTGCAACTGCTTGCGAGAGATGGCATCCAAGGCTGAAAAAGGCTCGTCCATCAATAGAATCTTTGGTTCCCCAATGATAGCTCGCACAATGCCAATCCGCTGTTGTTCCCCACCAGATAACTCGCTAGGCATGCGCTTTGCATACTCTGCAGCAGGGAGCCCCACCTTATCCAAGAGTTCTTCTGTTTTAGAAGCAATTTGCTCCTTGCTCCAGCCCTTCATCTCAGGAATGAGAGCAATATTTTCCGCAACGGTCAAGTTAGGAAAGAGGGCAATGGCTTGAAGGACATAGCCGGTACTGAGACGTAATTCCCGTTCGTCATAGTCTTTGATGCGTTTCCCATCCATATAGATATTGCCATCTGTTGGCTCCAAAAGACGGTTCACCATCTTGATCATGGTGGTCTTTCCAGATCCTGAAGGACCCACTAGCACCATAAATTCTCCATTTTCAATGCGGAGATTGACATCTTTTAAAATGTTTTTATCCGTGTAGCGCAAGGCTACATGTTTGTATTCAATCATCAATCTTCCTCAAGCAACTGTCTTTCTTCTCAAAGAAACATCTAATAAACTCACTAGCTGGACGTCCCTAGTACCTTTTTTCGACATCTGTTGAAAACTCCGGCTTGTTCCCCAGCTTTAATCGCTGTATAGGTACTGACCCAAGCATCGTACTCCCCAAGTTTTGTGCTGGCCATTTTTTCCGTGACTCATAGGCTTCTTCTACCGATTCATCTACATACGTGATGGCATTACCGGTCTCTTTTGAGAGAAGCGCTACGATTTCTTCCATGGAAAGATCCTCTGGCCCTGTTAGATTCAAGGTTTGATTTTCCCACTCCTTAGGATTTAAAAGAATCTCTGCTGCAACCCTAGATGTGTCCTTACGGGCAACTGCTGAAACCTTCCCACTTCCTGCTGGACCACGAATCTCTCCATTTTCAAGAGCAATATCAATCAAGAAGTCCAAGTAAAAATTATCTCTCAAAAAAGTGTAGGTGAATCCCTAACTCCTTGATATAGGCTTCCGTCTGGGCATGATCTCGAGACAAGGTAAAGGTTGCTTTTTCATCTGCTCCGTAAAGGAGGTATAGACGATATGCTGCACCCCCGCAAGCTTTGCGGCATCTAAAAAACTCTTGTGTTCCTCAACACGCTCTGGATTTTCCCGAGCAGAGACCATCAATAAGACATCGATACCCTTTAAGGCCTCAACCACCTCTGGAGTATTGGCATACACCATCTTACGAATTTCCGCTGACGCGTAGACTGTTGCCCGCTCTGGACTTCTTGCCAGATGGATAGAAGCAATTCCTTTTTTATCGACAAGATCAGCCACATAGGAACCTAATTTCCCTGTTACACCTGTAATTCCAATCATAACTGTTGCCTCCTTTCCCTAGATGTCATTTTCTTTAGCTTTTAGATTTGAGATTATACGCTCTTGATAGGCTTCAAATTCTCGGATTTCTTGATCTGAAAAACCTTGGTAGAAAATTTCACCCAACTCTTTACTAACGCGGTCACCGATTTCTTTTTGCGCCCAACCGAGGTCTGTCAAAGAAATATATTTTTTCCTTTTATCCTGTGTGCAAGGTTGAATCGTAACCAAGCCTTGTTCTTCCAATTTCTTAACCATACTGGTCAATGTATTATTAGCTAGACCCGTCGCAAGAGCGATATCGGTCGCAGTAGCGCACCCCAACTCTTGCTTCCACAAAATCGTTAAAATTTTCCCTTGTTCACTTCTGTATTGAGCATCTGGTTCCTTGCTCAAGAGTTTTTGAAAAAGTCGCCCGTTCAATAAGCGTATCTGTAAAGCTTGGTAGCCCCCTTGCATCTTGTCCATTTTGTCTCCTTTTTTTTCTATATCGAACTTTCTGAACTCATTGTAACTCTTTTTATTACATCTGTCAACTATTTCGTTATCGAAATATTATTTTTTTAATAAGTCTGCGTAAATCGCGTGATCCAGATCTTTAAAAACATTGAATACAACTATCATATCAGGGTGTTTTTTCTGAAACTGTAAAACCGTCTCTATCGCAATCTTGGCTCCCTCTTCATTTGGAAAATGAAATTCTCCTGTTGAGATACAACAGAAGGCTATGCTTCTCAGACCTTTTTCATAAGCCAAGGTCAAACACGCTTCATAAGATGACGCTAACTGACGTTTCCAACTCCGTCACTTCTTCATAGATAATGGGTCCCACTGTATGAAGGACATAGCGAGAAGGTAGGTTGTAGGCCTTGGTGATTTTTGCCTGACCTGTAGTTTCATCCCTTCCTTGCTCCTGCATGAGCTCATGACAGGCTAGACGCAATTCAACCCCTGCAGCTGTGTGAATGGCATTGTCAATACACGAATGATTAGGGGCGAAACAGCCTAAAAGCTTGCTGTTGGCCGCATTGACAATGGCATCAACCGCCAAACGAGTGATATCACCTTGCCACAGGTAGAGATTGGGCAGAATGGGAGTCAAGTCTTTCAAGTCTACAACTCCTTTTTCTACTAGTTTTTCTTGTAAATAACGGTCTTGTTGGTAGAGAAAGTCGGCTGTTACTGGTGCTGGATAGCGGACATTTTGAAGAGCCCGATATAACACTTCTTGCTCCTCTACCTTTTCAGGAATCTCTAGTTCTGTCAATCCCTGCTCGCTTTTTAAAACATCAATCAAATATTCTAGTCTGCTAGCCATTGTTGGAGTACCTCCCTCATATCATCATTTATAGAAATTGTCTTTTCCTTTGTAGCAGCAAAACCTTCAAGATCATCACGATTGAGGCGAATCAAATGGGCCTTTGGAAATACTGCTGTCATTTTCTCAAAAGGATAGCGAATGATGGACGGCGTATTGTATCCGACACCCAATTCCAAGAAGACAACCTTTTGATTTTCCATCCCTTCTAAAAATCCTAGATAAGCTTCATAAGAAGCCTCCCAAGTCTCATCTTGGACAAAAGCCTGGTCTACACGTAAATGCATGGTCATTGGAGTCCCACAATGAGGACAATACGGTATCAAGTCAGTTGGAATTTTCAAGTCCTTGATTTCTTTTATCATCTCCATGACAGCTCCTTCATTATCAAAGACTTTCTGACGACAAGGAACGGAGCACTGCCATTCTCCGTAATTGCCCTGCACTTCAAAGAAACGCTCCGGAGCAAATCCTGTCTTCATAAACTGCCCATCTACATTGGTCGTAATCACAAAATAATCCTTGTCCTTAACCAAGTCGAAAAGATCTCTATAAAGCGAAAGTCCCTCTGGCTGGTAACGATTATGATAGATATGCTTGGCCCAATACCCCCAACGCTCCTCAGGAGTCTCAAAAGGATAAAATCCGGCAGAATACATATCCTGCATGCCGTAACGAGCAATATAATCTTTAAAGAAAACCTCAAAACGTGAGCCTGAATAGGTTAAGCCAGCCGCTGCAGATAAGCCAGCTCCCGCTCCAATCACAATTTTATCTGCTTCTTCAATGATTTTCTTTGCTTCTTGAATCTTTGTCATCTTATCATCCCTCAATTTCAAATCTTGCTTGGTAGGGAGGCAATTGCGTCAAATCATAAAAGTCCCCTAGTGCTTTTTTAAAACGAAAGACTTGTAGGTGACTACGCCCCTCCTCTGTCGGATAAATCTCATACATGTATGGATTGGCGTCCAACAACTCTTCAAGGTGCTCTTTTCCAATCCATTCCACCTGACCGGTTAAGGAAATGGATTTACGGTCCATGGTTCCTGCCCCTTGAGTCATCCCTGTCAACGCTACACGTCCATCTTCCTTAAGCCTTTTGTAGAGGGGTTTAAAATCAGCAGTCAAAAAAATAAACTGTTTTCCCATCCTCCCACATCATATCCATGACAGCTGTATGCGGATGTCCCTGTTTTCATCAACCGTTGCCACTACAACTGAATGAATCTCTTCGACTAGTACTTTCAAATAATCCATTATAAAACACCATGTCTTTCTTTGAGTTTTAGTTCGATATCGAACTTTATATCCCGAATTGTAACACCTTTAATTACATCTGTCAACTATTTCGATATAGAAATAATATTTTTTTCTAAGATGATGTTCAAAGAATTCTTGACGACCTCAAAATTGCCAGACTTTTTTTCTCTTTTTTTCACAATTTTTTTCTTGGAAGAAGAGCAACATTTAAACTCCTTGTAGAACAACACTGAGTTTTACATCTGTTCACTGTAATGCAGAATGAAATTTGTTAAAAAGCCTCGGTAGGGTTCTTCCTACCGAAGCTTTTTTGATGAAAGAGATAAGGGTTAATGTCCTTTATGCTCGTCTCTTCGTTTTTGCTGTTTGCGTTCGAATTTCTCTTGTTTGAGCAATTGCTTTTGGACACTAGATTGATGTTTTGAAGCCTTTTCCTTTCCTCATACTGCAACTGCAATAGTTCTTTCGACTTGGAAGAAATTTTCTTCTTTACTTGTTTCTTCACAGCTCGCTGTAATCGTTTAGGATTCTTGATTTTTACATGTTGCTTAACTGTAGCTTCTGGACTAAAAGATAAATGAGTAAACTGAATCTGTAACATCTCTAGAATTTCATCATCTTTTTGGCTCCTGACCAAATGTCACACGACAAACTTGATAAGTTTCTCGATACACTTGTTCGAACAAACCATGCCAAAATCCATCTTCAAAATAAACTGTCAATCCAATTGAAATTGTTTCCACGACAGCACCTCCTTAAATCTATCCCTAAGAATGGACAACCAAGGAGGAAGGTTACTGATAGGCTTGCCTACGTCTGGACTATCAACCAGAACTGTGTTTTTATCTTAGTTGGGACTATTATAGCATATTTATAATCTTATGTTATTGCTTCTTCAAATGCCTATCAAAAAAATGAATCGTAGCCAACCAAGAATCCTTACTCTCTTTCATCAATAAACGCCAATCTTTTCGATAGCGGTGATTGGGTTGATAAGCCACTGTCAACATGTGACCTATTTCATGGTATTTTTTAAATGTAATGTGGTGGCCTTTATAATGTGAGACAATATTGGCTATTGCTGACGAGGCATCCCATATTTCATCAACAGTACTTCCGAGCAATAAGATTGGCGAAGAGAGTCTACTAATGTCTATCCTAGCAGAGCGATCTTTAGGGATAGGTTTTCTAAAAAGTTTGCTAAACAGATAATCTCTCAGTCGAAACTTTTGATAGGTAAATTCCTTTTGCAAATACGTCCAAGAAGAAGTATGGGAGTTCCATTTCCCTTTTATCCCTTCATACACCACATCAGAGGGTGAATTTAGTACCAAACATTGAACGTCATTAAAAATGCTCTCCTCAGCTAAAACTAACTCTGCTCCCTTAGAACGTCCATAGATTCCAATTCTTTCACTATCTACTTGATGATGCTGACGTAGATAATCCTTTGCTTCCACAAGGCACTCTAAAGGAATACGTTCCAAATGTTTTGGCAACCCCTCTAAACCAAAGTAGGCAACTGCTAGGCAAATATAACCTCTAGAAGATAGAAGCTGAGCTATATTCTGTGCCTTTTCAATCCTTCCTTCACTACCGCTCACAATAATCAATGCTGGTGCTTTTATTGCCTTTTTATCATAAAATAGTCTCCCTTGAAAATGTTTCCTGTAAATATCTTGATGACTAATTTGCGAACTCATGTAATGTCTTGTGAAAGTTCTCTCTGCGACGACAGTATTACCTTGTATAATTTTGATTTCCACAAAAAAAGTGATCTAATAAGGAATTTTTAGAAAGAGAGTTTGGAAGTTTCTTTTTCCTATTGGTCAAGGGCTTGGCATTAAAGAATAACCCCATTGTTGCAATATCTTCATAAGAGCCAAAACAAGATGGAGTTTGTGAAATATCAATAATACCATTCTTATCTGATACAAAAGTCGCTGTTGATTTCCATAAAACATTATGAGCTAAAAGCATAGGAGCATTGATACAATAATAATCAGATAAATACATTTCGACTCGATAGGTTTCACTTGGTTTTTAAGCCATCGATGACAATATTAAAAGATTCATCTGCTAAATCAGACTCTGAGATCAGTTCAATTTGTATATTCATATCTTCCTCTTTTTGTTAATATAATTAACAATATAGTTTTAAAATTACCGTGATTTTTTTACCACGGCAATTCTTGCCATACCTGTTCAACATCATCCATCAGTTTCATAACCATTTGAAGATCCTCCTCACTATAGTTTCTTAAAACTGAAAAAATAGCCTTTTCAATATGTTCTTGCTGCTCTTTATGGATATTAAAAACTTCAACACCTTTTTTGGATAATATCAGATATTTATTTTTTTCATTATCCGGTGCAAATTCAAAAGTAACGAGGTCTTTCTTGGTTAAACGTCTAACACTCTGAGTAATGGCACTCCTAGATACTTCAAGTAACTCAGATAATTTCACTAGATTCACAGGCTGATTGCGACCTATCAGGTCGATCAAATGGACTTCATTAATAGTGATTGATTTATCAATACTGTTCCTATGCTGAGCTTTTTTCAACTGTTCAAAAGCTAAAGCAAAGCTGTTAAAACGATTATTAAACTTATGCAGTTCTTTCTTATTCATAGCGCCTCTCTTTTGTTAATGATATTAACAAAAATGCTATTTATTGTCAAGCTGAGCTTTAAAAAAATCCTCCAGAGCTGAACTCTGAAGGACTCATTTTTATTTTACAACAATGGTTGGCTCAAACAGTTTGGGAAACTGTTTGAGGTTGGAATGAACAAATAAATTGGTTGTTTTACAACAATATTAACCAAATTTAGTTGGCTTCAATAGTCCAGTGGACTATTGAAGGTGGCAGATAGGGCTAATAAACTCGTTATTTAACGACGATATTAACGAGTTTATTAGGGACACTAATCACTTTCACGATTTCCTTGCCATCGATTTCTGCTTTGACTTTTTCGTCAGCCAGAGCGACTTCTTGCAATTCTTCACGTGAAAGGTCTTTTGCGACCATGAGTTTAGCACGGACTTTACCTTTGATTTGAACGACGATTTCGATTTCGTCTTCAATCAATTTGCTTTCGTCCCATGTTGGCCAAGCCACATAAGCGATAGACTCACCTGTTGCTGCAACTGTTTGCCAGAGTTCTTCTGCTAAGTGAGGCGCAAATGGGAGCGATCAATTGGATAAAGCCTTTTGGCGTAATCCACATAGAGTTTGTCTTCCTTGTTAGCTGCATTGACAAAGACCATGAGCTGAGCAATGGCTGTGTTAAACTTCATCGACTCGATTTGCTCAGTGACAGATTTAACAGTTTCGTTGTAAACCTTGTCTAGAGCTCCATTGTTTTCCGCAACGATTTCTTTACTTGTGATCAAACGGTACACACGGTCAAGGAATTTACGGCTTCCTTCCAGACCTTCTTCAGACCAAGCGATGGAAGCATCGAGTGGCCCCATGAACATTTCATAGACACGAAGGGTATCCGCACCGTATTGTTCCACCACATCGTCTGGGTTAACCACGTTCTTGAGGGATTTAGACATCTTGGCTGGTGCTTGCTCCAATTCTTCCCCTGTTTCTACATGGAAGAAAGAACCGTCACGTTTTTCAACCTTGTCAGTCGCCACAAGAGCTCCACGGTGATCACGGTAGCTTGTTCCCAAGATCATTCCTTGGTTAAAGAGTTTTTGGAATGGCTCTTTAGTCGGTACAACACCAAGATCATAGAGGAATTTATGCCAGAAACGAGCGTAAAGCAAGTGAAGCACGGCGTGTTCAGCACCACCTACGTAGATATCGACTGGCAACCATTGTTTGAGGAGGTCCTCGTCAGCCAATTTCTCAGTGTTGTGTGGATCGATATAGCGGAGGTAGTACCAGCTTGAACCGGCCCATTGTGGCATAGTATTCGTCTCACGACGACCTTTGACACCATCCTCACGAGTCACTTCCAGCCAGTCTGTCAAGTTGGCCAATGGGCTTTCACCAGTACCTGAAGGGCGGATGTCCTTGGTTACTGGCAAGACAAGTGGCAATTCACTTTCTGGCACAGCAGTTGAAGTTCCATCTTCCCAATGAATGATTGGGATTGGTTCACCCCAGTAACGTTGACGGCTAAAGAGCCAGTCGCGGAGACGGTAGGTAACCTTTTCTTGACCAAAGCCTTTTTCTTCTAGCCAAGCCACGATTTTAGCAATCGCTTCTTCTTTGTTGAGACCGTTCAAGAAGTCAGAGTTAACGTGAAGGCCATCTTCTGTGTAAGCAGCTTCTGCTACGTTTCCACCTTCCAAGACTTCTACGATTGGAAGACCAAACTGTTTAGCAAATTCCCAGTCACGCTCATCGTGGGCAGGTACGGCCATAACAGCACCTGTTCCGTAGCTAGCAAGAACATAGTCGGCAATCCAGATTGGAATTTCTTTGCCATTGACAGGGTTGATAGCATAAGCACCCGTCCAAACCCCTGTTTTTTCCTTGGCAAGGTCTGTACGAGCCAAGTCTGACTTGAGGCTGGCTTGGTGTTTGTAGTCCGCTACAGCCTCAGCTTGTTCAGGTGTTGTGATGGCATCTACTAGTTCATGTTCAGGCGCCAAAACAGTGAAGGTCGCACCGAAAAGAGTATCTGGACGTGTCGTAAAGACGGTGAATTCCTTGTCTGTTCCTTTTACTTTGAAGGTGACATTGGCACCAGTTGATTTCCCAATCCAGTTGCGTTGCATGTCCTTGATAGACTCTGGCCAGTCAAGCTCATCCAAGTCGTTAAGCAAGCGCTCCGCATAGGCAGTGATTTTGAGCATCCATTGGCGCATTGGTTTGCGGACAACTGGATAGCCCCCACGCTCAGATGTTCCATCTGGAAGAACTTCTTCGTTGGCGATAGCTGTTCCTAGTTCCTCAACCCAGTTGACTGGTACTTCCGCTTCATAGGCCAAGCCTTTTTCGTAAAGCTTGGTGAAGATCCATTGCGTCCACTTGTAATAGTTTGGATCTGTCGTATTGACTTCACGGTCCCAGTCGTAAGAGAAGCCAAGCGCATTGATTTGGCGTTTGAAGTTGGCAATGTTTTCCGCTGTGAATTCCGCTGGGTCGTTTCCTGTATCCATAGCGTATTGCTCTGCAGGCAAACCAAAGGCATCCCAGCCCATTGGGTGAAGGACATTGTAGCCTTGCGCACGTTTGAAACGGCTGAGAATATCTGTCGCTGTGTAGCCTTCTGGGTGTCCTACGTGAAGACCCGCTCCAGATGGGTAAGGGAACATGTCCAATGCATAAAACTTAGGTTTTGAAGCATCTGTTCCTGTCTTAAAAGTGTGATGGTCAGCCCAGTATTTTTGCCACTTAGGCTCGATTTCTTTATGATTGTAAAAACTCATAGCGTCTCTCCAATTTTCGTGATGCTCCTATTATACCATTTTTAGGCGATTTTTAAAGGTTCAGACTAAGAAAAAGAGAGTGGGACAGAAATCGGTAATTCGTTAGAATTCGATTTCGTCGTCCCACCTCCGCACAGTTGAGTAGGGCTGTAAAAGCTGATGAAATCAGCGTAGTAGAGCCCACTCAACCACTGCGTCTTGCTCGACAATCCAAAAATAATTGAGAGGCTAGGACTTTTGTCCCAGCCTCCTTCCTGTTTTCTTCAAGAAAAGTCTATTTCACATGCTTTTCAAGTTCTTCTTGCGCTTTTTTATTGGATTTTTCTTTTTCTTTCTTCCATTGATCACGCGCTTTGTCGTAGTCTTTAGCCGATACAACCTTGTCTTGAACTTCTAAATACTTATAGTTGAAGGATTGACCCTTGTGGCCTGTCCAAGCAAAGGCTGCAGAGTATGGTACAGTCTTACGGACGCCTGGAGAAGCCCCATCTGAATGGATCGGAATCAAGAGGGCACTATCGGTCAACCAAGCTTGAGCGGCAGCATATTTTTCATAACGCTTGTTCACATCTGTGGTTTCTTTTTGAGCATCCTCAATTAATTGATCGTATTCATCAAAGCCAGCTGCTTTTGCGGCCGCATTATCCGTACCAGCATCGAATCCAAAGTAGGCATTGGCATTTTCGCCAGATTTACCACTAGTGATGTCGATGTAAGAAGATGGGTCCGTATAGTCTGGTCCCCAACCCAAGTTATTGTTCAAATCCCAGTCTTGTTGCGATGCATTTTCAGCAAAGTAAGTCACCCGTTGCAGGTCATCATCTGAGATCATTTTCAGATCAATAACAATATTTTCTGCTCCTAAAGTTGACTCGATCGACTGTTTGAAGGATTGGGCTTGTTTGATTCCTTCTGTATAAGTTGAGGAAGTTGGAAGGTCCAAATGAATTGGGAATTCAACTCCTTGAGCCTGCAAGTCTGCCTTGGCTTTGGCAAACTCTTCTTTGGCCTTGGTTGGATTGTAGAGGGTATCTTTTCCATCTGCGACAGAGACCCCTTTCCATTCATCCCCATAAGCTTCCAAGTCTTTTTCTACTGCATCACCAAATTGTTTGCCATCGATTTGGACAAAGTTTGGTGGCGTAAAGGTATTACGGATCACCTTATTGGCACCCGCTTCCCCGTTAGTTTGCGCTACATAAGCCTTGCGGTTAAAGGCAAACATAATGGCTTGACGGAAGTCCTTATTTAAGATTGCTTTCTTAGTTGAAGTCTTTTGAGCATCCGTGGTCTTCTTTGTGATTTCATAGGCCTGACGGTCAATGTTGAAGGAAAGGTTGTAGGTAGAGGAACCTTGGTCAGTATAGACAATGTCGTCCTTATGCTTCTTCTCTACACTCTTATAGTTGGAACCATTTGGGAAGACACGGGCAACTGTATAGTCGCCGTTATCAAACCCACGAATCAAGGATTCTGAGTCTTGTCCATCATAATAGGTCAGCTTCACTTTACTGATCTTAACATTATCTGCATCCCAGTATGTTGGGTTCTTTTCCAATATCGCAGAAGATTTAGAAGTGATAGATTTGATCAAATAAGGACCGCAGTAGAGGATACTAGACGGAGAAGTTCCTTGGCCATAATCATCTCCTTTAGATTTCAGGAATTCTTCGTTGACCGGCATCAAGATCCCCATTGTAGTCTTGGAATTCCAGAAACTTTCTGGTTGGCTCAAGGTATATTGGACCGTGTAATCGTCAATAGCTTTCACTCCAACAGTTGAGAAATCAGATGTCTTCCCTGAAACATAATCATCCAAGCCTTTGACAGATTTTTGGACCAAGTAAATTGCTTGTGATTTCTTGTCTGCCGCGTGTTTGAGGCCTGTGACAAAGTCTTTGGCTTTGACTTCTCCATATTCTTCCCCTTCAGAAGTCATCCATTTGACCCCTTTACGGAGTTTATAAGTATAGGTCAAGCCATCCTTGGAAACAGTCCAGTCTTTAGCAAGCGATGGGATCAAATTCCCATACTTGTCCACTTCCAACAAGCCATCTATCGCATTTCCTGTAAACTCGGAAGTCGATTTTTTATTAGAAATCGAATAGTCGAGAGTATCTGGATCCTGGGTATAGACATAGCTAAAAGTCTGATCGCCAGAACTTCCAGATTTCCCTCCTGAGCAGGCCGCCAGTACACCGGCTGATAAAAGCAGAGCGCTGGTAGCTAAGAGTACCTTCCCTTTGTTCATATAAATCACCCTCATTGTAAAAAAATGTTATACTCAATTTAAATTATAGCACTTTCTAAAGAAATGTAAACGCTTTTTACTGTGAAATTATTCTATTTCTTCTTTATTTTTTTCAATTTCTTATTTTTTTCAAGAATTTTTTCAGGTTTAATCCCTGGCCTGTATGATATAATGGAATCTATGAATTATGGGAGACATTTACACAAACGACTAAAACACAGCCTCTTGTCCCTCCTTGTGGGAGTCTTGGCATTAGGCCCTATTTCCACTGCCTTTGCGGACGACATCTACCAGCAAGAAGATGTCATGAAAATCGCAGCTGATGCTGGATTAGAATTGGATGATTTTTACAAGCCCAAGGCCGACATCGTCATCGATGCCAATACTGGAGCCATCCTATACGGAGACAATATCGATACGGTCCGGGACTCAGGAAGCATGGCCAAGCTCATGAGTGCCTATGTGGTCTTTCGGGCTCTCAAAGAAGGTAAGATCAAGTATGATACCGTGGTTACAGCAACAGAGGCAGACCAAGCTATTTCAGAAAACAATCTGTTAAGCAACTCACCTATTGTAGCTGGTGTGGACTATAAGGTATCTGAATTGATCAAGATGCTCTTTGTTCCATCTTCTAGCGCAGCTGTGATTATGCTCGCAAACGCTGTTACGGACAATGATCCCGATAAGTTTTTGGACTTAATGAATCAGTACGCGCAAGAAATGGGGATGAGCCATACCAAATGGCACAATCCAAATGGAGCGATGATCTCGGTCCTTCAGGGCTACTACAATCCTCAGCGCTACGATGTCAATGCGAATAACGAAATTACAGCGCGGGACATGTCTATTCTGGCTTATCACATCGTAAACGACCTGCCAGAAATGTTGGAATACACCAAGCAAGCTCACACTACGATCATGGAAGGAACCCCCTACGAGCAAAGCTATGATAACTACAATACTTCCCTCGAAGGTGGAAAGTTCGCCCTCAAAGGAACAGATGGACTCAAAACTGGATCCAGCCCGACTGCTGACTACAACTACACCGCGACAACCAAGCGAGGTAAACAACGGATTATCGAGGTCATTTTGGGGGTTGGGAACTACGATGTCGAGATCGCCGAAAGCTACCGCAATCAAATCGGGAATACCTTGGCTGAGAAAATGTTCGCAGACTACCAGTATAAAAAAGTCCTCTCTGCAGGTGAGCACAAAATCGATGGGAAGACCATTCAACTGAAGCAAGACTTCTATGCGACCGTTAAGAAGGGGACGAAGCCAGCCCTTAAACTGGAAGACAACCGCCTAGTCGTCCAGAACGGCTTGCAACAGGTATCCCCAAGCATTAAAGCTGGGATGACCGTAAGTGAGTCTAAAGCAACGAACTCTAGCAGTAAAAGCAAGGGACTAGATGCCATGTGGCTCTTCTGCTTCCTGCCTGCCGGAATTTTATACCTGATCTTTAAACAAACCGATCCAAAAAGAAGAAAATAGAGAAAGAACTCCCATTACCACAAGGTATGGGAGTTCTTGGTTTGTCTACATTCTCTGTGAATGATAGATGTTGATTTAGGCCAAACCTTGAACGTAGGCATCTACTGCTACGATGGCTTGGGCAATATCAGAAGCCTTCACTTCAAATGGCATTTGATGGATGGTTTCTCCTTCGATGGTGGCTTGTTGACCAACCTTAAGAAGATCTTCGTAGCTTGCATTTTCAAGATGCATTTCTTTCAGAGTGGTTGGCATACCAATTTGTTGATAGAAACGAATGTATTTGTTCAATTCTTCTTTAGGACGGTTTTCCAAGAACAATTGAACCAAGGTTCCATAGGCTACTTTTTCACCATGAGTCAAATGGTGGATGTCCCCAGTAAGGGCAGTAAAGCCATTATGGATGGCATGAGCCGCTGCTAATCCCCCACTTTCAAATCCAATACCACTGAGAAGGGTATTAGCTTCAATAATGTTTTCAAGAGCAGGCGTTACAACTTTGGCTTCACAGGCTGCCATAGCTTGGAGACCGTCTGCAAATAAGGTTTCTTCACAACGTTGTGCAATAGCGACACCCGCTAGAGTTTGGTGTTTCCCTAACATAGTTTTTCCGTTGGCTTGAAGGACTGCACGCGCTTCTACCCAAGTTGCTAGGCCATCTGCGATACCAGAAGCGAGCAAGCGTTTTGGTGCTTGAGAGATCACCTTGCTATCCACCAAGACCAATTCTGGGTTTTTAGAGTAGAAGATATAGCGCTCAAAGGCACCCTCATCTGTATAAATAACAGACAAGGCTGAAACTGGGGCATCTGTAGAAGCGATGGTAGGGGCAATCACAACTGGTGATTTTAAAAGATCGGCAATAGCTTTAGCACTATCGATAGTCTTTCCTCCACCTAAACCAATAATCAAGTTACAACCTTGCTCTTTCCCTAAAGAAACAACACGATTGATTTCATTGTCTGAAGCTTCTCCATTAAAGAAGACAGGTAATACTTCAAATCCAAAACCGCAAGAGATATTTTTTTCAAATTTTTTTCCCCTACAAGTTCATAAACTAGTTGGTCACAGAGAAGAATTGGATGATCGCCCAATTCAAGAATCGTTTTCGCATTTTCAAACAAGGCATTTTTCACCTTGAATATAGCGTGAGGGACTTGCAAAAAAATTCGCATCTTCCTCTCCTTTCATTAAATCGTATTCTGATGATGAATGGTTGCCCAATCGTTTGCAAAATCATCCACTGCTTTTCCAATTGATGGCATTCCAAAGGCTGCTTCAAACACATCTGCTCCAGCAGTAATCGCTTGTGCTCCTTCTTTGAATGCCCGATTGACTTGACTAACATTCTTAAAGGACGCTGCTAGAATTTTGCTTGATGAATGATTTTTTTCAATTGCTTCTGCCAATTGTGCTATTACCTGCGCTGAATCAATATTCAAGTTCTCCATTCGATTATAATAGGGAGCAAGGTAATCTGCGCCTGCTTCAATAGCCAAAAGACCTTGAAATACAGTATAAATTGCAGTTGCAGTAATTTTATAACCTTCTGATTTTAATGTTTTGATAGCTGCCAACCCCTCAGGAGTAACCGGAACTTTAATAAAAACATTTCCGCCACATTCTTGTCGAATTTTCGCAGCATCTTTTAAAATACCGTCATAATCTTTCGCAACAACTTGCACATGGATAGAAGGAGCTTCGCCAATGATCTCCCGGACTTCATGAATCCGTTTAAAGAAGTCGATTTCTCCTTCTTTTTTGGCAATTGTTGGGTTAGAGGTTACCCCAGCAAGGGGTAACACTCGAGCCCATTTTTTTATTTCATTTATATTTAAAGTATCAAGCATAAATTCCATAAACAAACCTCTTTACTATAGGGTATGCTCTGTCCGTCCAATAATATCATCTTGAGTGGCTTTTGGATAGTACATTGAAGAAAGCTGAATAGCCTGCTACACGTACAATTAAGTCACGGTGTTTTTTTCTGGATGTTTTTGCGCATCCAAAAAGCGTTTCTCTAGAAAACTACATTATACTGGATGTGGTATCCATGTAAACGATTAAAGAACGTACGGAGTAAAGCAATTAATTTTAACTTATCCTCTTCTTTTGCTAAAGTTTGAGGATTTACTTTTTGGTTTAATAATACACCACCAACAATTTCATCTGTTGGTAATTTTGAAACTGATTTCAGAACAGATGTTGGTCCATGTTGATCCATATTATGAGATGGTGAGCATCCTTCAGCTAATGGAGTTCCAGCATTTCGGCCGTCTGGTGTCGCCAAAGTACCTCGTCCTTGCCCCACATTGGCTGAAATAGAGGAAGTTCCTGAGTAACGGATACCACCAATTGGACCTCGACCATAACGTGTGTTTGGATATTTAGCGATCTCATCTACGTAAATATCATAAGCATCCGTAACTAATTGATCCGCATAATCATCATCATTTCCATATTTAGGAGCATCGTGAATCAGCATCTCTTGAATTTCTTTACCACGTTCACCTGCATAGTCTGTTTCTAAAGCATGCCAAAGTTCTTGTGGTGTTAGTCGTCCTTCTTCAAAGACTAATTTCTTTATCGCCGCAAGAGAATCAGATAGATTCGCAATACCAACTTGAAGACCAGAAATGTAGTCATAGACTGCTCCACCTTCTTTAAGGTGTTTACCACGACCAATACAGTCATCTGTCAAAGCAGAACACAAGATATCTGGTACTTCTCTTTCAAGAGCAAGGTCAATTGTATTTTTCAACGATGACACTCATACGTGTCAAATACCGTAATGTTTTATCCCAGGCAGTTTTTAGCTCATCAAATGACTTCATATTCACAAAATGACCGAAACTTGGTGCAAATCGTTTGCCAGATGCTGGATCGATTCCATCATTCATTGTAATGAGCAATACTTTAGGGAAGTTCATATAACTCATACCCGTACAACGGTAACCCCATTTCCCTGGAACTGCAGTTTCAACACATCCAATTGCACTGTAATCATAAGCATCTTCTTCAAGCACGCCTTTTGCAATAAAGGATGGAATAATAATTTCATCGTTATTGAAAGCTGGCATACCAAAGCCAAGCTTCATAACCTCAATACATTCATTCATAAAGCGGGCATCCAAACCAGCATGATAACGAACGGTTAAGTTCGGTTGTGGAAGATGGGTTTGAGCAACTGACTTCAATACTAAGTAAGACAATGGATTAACAGCATCCTTTTTATCCCGTGTCTGACCACCAATGGTAACGTTTTGATAAAGGGGACTACCTGCAGATGAGAAAGTGTGAGCTTGACTACGGACTTTATTAATTGTAATTGTTTTGATCCATAAGTTGGTCAAACGCTCCACAATACTTGCTTCTGTTTCACGACCTGCTTCCAGATCAGCCTTTACAAAAGGATACATGTATTGGTCAAAACGTCCATATGATAAAGAGTGACCATTTGATTCAATCTGTAGGATACACTGGATAAACCATACAGATTGAACAGCTTCTGCAAAAGTTTCTGCTGGTTCGTATGGAACCTTCGAACAAATACGAGCAATCTCCAATAATTCTTTTCGACGTTCAGGACCTGCTGTCTCTGCCATTTCAGTTGCTAACTTCACAAAACGCTCTGCATAGGTTTTAACTGCATCCACAATGATAAAAATCGAATCATAGAAATGATATTTATCAATACTTGAAGGATCTGTTAAATCAAGATTAGCTTTCGCTTCACGCGCCTTTTCTTCGAAAACCTTTCAAACCATACTGCAAAAGTTTTTGATAGTTAACAGCTAAATGAGCATCCCCTGAATTCATCTTTCCTTCCATACCAAAGAATCCAGTCTCCATATAGACTTGTACTTCATCTGGAAGAAGTGCTCCAGCACGTGCACGGAGATTATTATTTTCCCAGAAAGGAGCAATTGCTCTTAGCTGATCTTTTGTTTCCTCTGTAATATAGAAGACATCCCCGTCACGCTTTTCAAATAAATCCAATTCATTTAATACAAACTCTAATGTATATTCTGGGAAAATAGGAGCATCCTTATTCGAAGAGGCTTGATTCCCAACAATCATCGTTTCATCTTCGATATACAAGGTCATATTTTCAAGAATCTGTTTTAACATATAGGCCCGTTTTAAAACATTTGGTTTCTCCTTGTGTTCCCGATAGGCTTCTGTTGCCAAAACAGCACGTTCTGCATCAATATAAGGTTTCTTGTTCAATACATCTTCCCGATATTTGTTCATCCGATCGGTTAGACTACCAAAATAGTCCGTTTTGATAGATGTTCTTGCTACTTCTACTGTGTTTGTCATATTTGATAAACCTTTCTTTTGAAATTATTTTGTTTTCTTTCGTAACTATAGTAGCATTTAATCGTTTGAAATTCAATAAATACTCTGTAGAATAGCTAGTTCTATCTAAAACAGCACATATGTGCCATTATCTTTTAGGACACTATTTTTCGGCTTCTAGTTCATTCGCATAAGCCAATTTATCTTGGAATTTAAAGAATGGGAAGTAAACAAGCGTTGAGATTCCTAAAACAATTACCTGTACAATGGCACCTTGCCACCCACCAACCATAAATCCTGAGATAATAGCTGGTGTACTCCAAGGTAGAGTAACCCCAGAAAATGGTTGCATAAAGCCGATCGCAATCGAGCCATACACTACAACAGCCGCTAATATAGGTACCAAATAAATGGAAGGAACATCACTGGATTCATGACAATTGGAAAACCAAATACGACGGGTTCATTAACATTGAAGATTGCAGGAAAAGCTGCAACTTTCCCAAGTGCCTTATATTGTTTTGACTTAGCAGCAAATAACATAGCAATAACCAAACCAAAGGTTATACCTGATCCAGACAAAATAAGGAAACTATCTAGGAATTGTTGAGTTACAATGTGAGCACCATTTTCAACGGATAGCTTCCCAGCTGCCAACATTGATTTATTGGCATCCAGGTTAGAAAGTAGCAAGGCTGTTACTACACCATTGACAACTGATTGTCCGTGCACACCAAACCACCACAAGAACGAAATAAAGAAGGCAATTCCAATCGCTCCGTAAAGTGATCCTGTTAGACCTTGTAGAGGAACCTGAATGACATCATAGATCATTTCAATGAAAGTACCGCCACTTGTCACTACTTTTGATACGATATAGACAATCATTGATAGTAAGAAAATCACGAAAGCAGGAATCATCGCTTCAAATTGTTTGGCAATGGCTTGAGGTACTTGTTCTGGCATTTTAATAACAATGTGTCTTTGGATAAACACAGTATAAATCGCACCAACTACCAGACCAATAATAATAGCACCGATAATCCCTTGACCACCAAACCATACTTTTGCAATGGCATCGCCAATCGGTTCTCCCTTAGCTGGTACATAAGAAGATTTTAACAAGATAAAGAATGAAGATAGGGACAGAACTCCCGCTGGCAAAGGTTCTACTCCACTGTTTTTAGCATATGAATAACCAATGGAGAAGCACGAAATTAAGCCCATGATGGCGAATGTTCCTGAATAAACCTGCATAAATGGCTCTGTCCACGTATCGCCAAATACACTAGCAATAGCCTGATTAAGGCCTTCAAATGGTAATTGCCCAATAATCAGGAACAAACTACCAACTACCGTTAATGGAAGGATCGCTAACATCCCATCTTTAAGAGCAATAATTCCTTTCAAGTTTACAAACCGCATGATTGGAGCGATAATTTTCTGAGAATTAAAATTAGACATGGGAAGCCTCCTTATTTTTCTCCTAGCAATTCTAGAGCTAGATTTAGTACTTTCTTACCATCCAACATCCCATAATCTGCCATAGGGATGACAGCAATAGGAATATGGTTTGCCTCACAAATCGCTTTTGATTTATCCAAAGTATAAGCTACTTGAGGGCCCAACAAAGCGACATCGATTTCAGGAGCAAAATCTGCTAATTTCGCTTGAGAATAGGCATCGATTTCAGCATCAATCCCTAATTCCTTAGCCGCCACCTTCATATTATTTACCAACATTCCTGTTGAAAATCCTGCTGCACAAAACAATCCAATTTTCATCTTCTTTTCCTCCTTATTGTTTCGCTGAAAGTTCTTTACGTAAGTCAATCATTTCTTTGATCAAGTTAATCTCTGTGATTGAAGTCATTAAGTGATCTTGTGAGTGCACAAACAGAGCTGTAATATCTGTCTTTGTCCCACCTGCTTCCTGGGCTAAAAATTGTGTTTGCAGGTTATGCGCTTCTAGCAATGCTGCATCTGCTTTTGCAATTTCGCCTTCAGAAGATGTAAAATCACCCTCCTTAGCATATGATAAAGCTTGGTAAATATGCTGTTTAGCATCACCCGCATTTAAAATCAATCCCATAATAATTTGGTCTGCAACAATGACTTCCATAACGAAGCCTCCTTTACTTTTTGAAAGCGCTTTTATTTCTAACAACAATATATCATCTTTATCTTTCACCGTCAACGATTTTTGAAACATATGTTTGTCTTTTTATTATTGTTGCACTTTTGTGCTATTACACCTTATAAAAAAACTGCCCACAAATGTAAGCAATCTTCTTATTATTCTAAAAAATTAGCATCTCCATCCAATTCTAGCATTTTTATAATCGTTGCTTCGTCAGTTACGAGATGATTAATATAACCAGCTTTGATCACTGATAGTATTGCCCCCGCTTTTCTTTCTCCATATGCCAAAGAAACTGTTTTTGGGATTTGTTTCAATTCTTCCAATCTGATAGCAACTGTTCTTTCTTGTAAATCTTGATACACTGGTTTTCCTTCCTGATCGAAAAATCGACAACAAACCTCTCCGACTGCTGCCTCAGATCTGAGTTCTGTAAAGTCTTTTTCTGTTAGCATATCAAACCACTGTGGATTATGTGTATCAGCAGGGCCACCAATACCTACTACCGCAATATCCAAATTTTCCCAACTGTCTCTTAAGTCATCAAAATATTTTGAAGTGAGAATTCCTTCTGCCAATTCCTTATTTTCCTGAATGATTGTCGCATTGATAAAACGACACTCTCCATGAAATTTGCTAGCCATATTATAAATGAGGGTATTCACATGGTAACGAGCATGAATATGGCTAGGACCACCAGCCAATGGATAGAAGTATACATTTTCTAGACGCTTACTCCCAATACAATCAACAAGAAGACTAAGGCTTTTCCCCCAGGAAAAACCGATGTTCATTCCATCTTGTAAAAGAGAGCGAACCATACTAGCAATCGATTGGGCCAAGCGTTGTTCTAAATCCTTCAAAGACTCATCTGCAATATTAGGGACAATTTCCAATTCATGCAGATTGTATTTTTCTTTGACGTAATTCTCTAAACGAAACAGTTTACTATCGAAATTCTCAATCTCGATTTTGACAATCCCTTCTTTCTTAGCCTCTGTCAACATTCTACTAACTGTTGTTCGATAAATTCCTGTTTCAGTAGCAATTTCCGATTGACTCTTTTCTTCAATATAGTATAGATAAGCAAGTTTAGCTAACAGTTTTTTGCGTTCATATTTCACAATCCTTCTCCTAACTATACCATGGTAAGGGATATCCCTGCTTGTTCAAGTTTTCTCATCGCCTCTGATGATATTTCCTTATCTGTAATCACGCGTTGTACTTGAGACAAGGCAAAATTTCTGACATTGCCCTTCTTTTGAAATTTGCTGGAATCTGTCAGGATCACTATATTTTCAGAAACCTGAGACATATATTGAACAACTTCGCTACGCATCATATCTTTACCAGTAAACCCCAATGCGTCATCATAGCCATCTGCACCAATAAATGCATTTTTTTACACGAAAAGATTGGATTAACTGCTTTCAACAAAGGACCAACTGTCACCTGGGAGTCTTTTTGAAACTCTCCTCCCAATAATATAATTTTTGCAAGAGTCATAATTTTCGAACAAAATCTGCAATAAAAATAAGAATTTGTCACAATCTTCACATTCTTCTTTGTTTGACAGATTTCTTCCGCTAATAGAGCACACGTTGAACCTGATTCAATGAGAATAGTTTCGTTATCCTGTACTAATTTTTGCTGCTTCTTGGGCAATTTTTTTCTTTTGGTATCATAATGGAAAGACAGGCGGACATTTATATCATCACCGCTATTTAATACAGCATAACCATGTTCCCTATGAAGAAGACCCTTGGATTCTAATTTATCTAAATCCTTTCGAATCGTTACTTTTTGAGACTTCTAAAGTTTCAGAAAGTGTATTGACATCAATTTTTTTCATATTGCGAAACTAGTTTTTAAAAATTTCTTCTAAACGCTTCATATTTCTTACCTCTTCTATTTTTATCAAATTTTCTTAAAAAAATATAAGGGAGAAAAGTTTCATTCTGTAATTGATTTTGTTTCTAAAAAAATATATAATACAAATATCAGCAAGAAGGAGAAATAGATATGGGAACGACACGCGGTATTATTTTCAATATTCAACACTTCAGTATTCATGATGGACCAGGAATTCGAACAACTGTTTTTCTGAAAGGATGTCCTTTGCGTTGTCCGTGGTGCTCTAATCCCGAATCACAGCGAATGAACCCTGAACCGATGCTTGATGCGGTTACTAAAGCTCCCGGAACAACTGGACAAGAAAAAACAGTAGATGAAATTATTGATGAAGTCATGAAAGATATTGATTTCTATGAGGAATCTGGAGGCGGTATGACCTTATCTGGTGGTGAAATATTTGCCCAATTCGAATTTGCAAAAGCACTACTGAAAGCTGCTAAAGAGAGAGGTCTTCATACTGCCATCGAGACAACTGCTTTTGTGGAACACGAAAAATTTATTGACCTGATCCAATATGTTGATTTCATTTATACCGATTTGAAGCACTACAATAGCCTCAAACACAAAAAAAGAAAGTCGGTGTTCATAATAGTTTAATCATCGAAAATATCCATTACGCTTTTAAAGAGAAAAAAAAGATTGTTTTACGTATACCTGTGATCCCTCAGTTTAATGATTCTTTAGCCGATGCAGAAGAATTTTCCACTCTTTTCAACTCCTTAGATATTGATCAAGTACAACTTCTCCCATTTCACCAGTTTGGTGAGAATAAATACAAACTATTAGGACGTCGTTATGAAATGGAAGGAATAAAGGCTCTGCACCCCGAAGACTTGTATGACTACCAGCAAGTTTTTTTAGATCATGACATCCATTGTTATTTCTAATCCACTCAAAAATCCCCACAGCTAGTTTCAGTAGGTTGAAACTTGGCTTTGGGGATTTTTAGTTTTTTCACGAGCAATCAAGAAAATCAATCAATCGCCTAACTGAAGTCGAGACTACTTCCTTTAATCAGCGAAACTAGTATCGCGAAATTGAACTCGCCCTAAAAGCGTCGAGAAAAAGAGAGATTGCCTGGTGGGCATGGCCCACATGGTCAAGAAAATCAAGCAATCGCTCAACTGAAGTCGAGACTACTTCCTTTTGAAAAAGATAAATCAATTGGCATTCATGGAATGCGGCATTGATTTCTATTTTTTTCTGCAGGAAGTTTCGGCAAACCGAATCGTCTCTCCTATCTTAATTTACCAAATGATCACACGGTCTTCTGGTGCGCGCCACATGCCGTCACCTTCTTTGACATCAAAGTTTTCAAAGAATTCGTCAAAGTTTGGTAATTGAACATTGGTACGGAGTTTTCCTGGTGCGTGGACATCGACACTTGCGAGGAGTTGCATGTACTCTGTACGAGCTTTCATGCGCCAGATGCGAGCAAAGTTAGTGAAGAATTCTTCTGCTGAGAAATCTTCCTCTTTTTTCGCTGCTTCAAGAGCTGCAGCGATACCGCCGAGGTCTGCTACGTTTTCAGAAACAGTCAATTTCCCGTTGATCTTAGCACCGTATGAATCTTGGCCTTCGAACTGATCGATGACTTTTTGAGTCCGAGCGGTAAAGGCTTCGTAATCTTCTGGTTTCCACCAGTCTTTCAAGCTACCGTTCTCGTCAAAGGATGCTCCATTGGTGTCAAAGGCGTGGGAGATTTCATGGGCAATGACCGCACCGATTCCGCCGTAGTTGGCTGATGATGATTGGTGAAGGTCATAGAAAGGTGCCTGTAAAATCGCTGCTGGGAAGACGATTTGGTTCTGTTGCGGATCATAGTAAGCATTGACCATATTAGCTGGCATGTGCCATTCGCTCCGATCAACTGGTTGGTTCCACTTGCTCCAGACATGCTCGATGGAAATTTGAGCCAATTTTTGAGCATTTTCCACCAAGGTCTTGCTTTCGTCGATGATCTTCTTGGTGTATGTTTCAGGTAATTTTTCAGGGTAGCCGATATGTGGTGTGATGACATTGAGCTTGACAATGGCTTTTTCACGAGTTTCAGGAGCGAGCCAGTCTGCTTTTTCTAAGCGATCCTTGTAGACTTCAATCATGGTCGCTACTTTATGCTCTACGTCTGCTTTCGCCTCTGGTGAGAATTTTTCTCCTGCATACCAAAGGCCAAGTGCTTGGCTATAAGGTCCTTCTGCCAAAGCCAAAGCGGCTTTTTCTTTCGGACGGGCTTCTGGTGTCCCTGTAATCGTACGGCTATACTCACCAGATAAGACACGGATTTCTTCAGTCAAGAAAGACGTCCAAGAAAGAGCTGCACTGAGTTTCAATTTGGCATGAATGGTTTCCCAGTTGGCTGCCGAGTAGTATTTTGGCGCAAATTCCTTCCAGAAGCGCTCTTCTGGAACAATGATAGTATCTGGCGTTTGCCCGATCACTTCTGTAAAGAAGGTATCGAGTGGCAATTCTGGAACCAAGGCCTTGAAATCTGCCCACTCATAAGGATGGTAGAGTTTATTGTACTCGGATTTTTCTTCGTTTGACAAGACATATTTGGCCAATTCTGCATCCGCCGCAATCACTTTATCCAGAATGTCTTTGATTTCCTCCTCTGAGAAATCAAATTTTGCCAAGAGCTTTTCAACCATTTGACGCCAAACAGCCAATAACTCTGGGCCTTTTTCATTGCCTTCTTCATAGTAGGTCGTATCAGGCAAGATCAAACCGAGTGCTTCTCCCCACAAGACATTCATTTGGGCATTCATAAAGTCTGGTGACACGCTAAATGGCATGAGATTTGGTTTGCCAGCTAGTTCATAGGTACCCAACTTGCTGGTATAGTCTTCAAAAGAAGACAAAGCCTTAATTTCATTGATCAAAGGCATGACTGGTGCCACACCAGCTGCTTCTCGCGCATCAAAATCTGCCACCATTTTGTGGTATTTGACAAAGTTTTGCAGAATGCTGTCTTCAGGTAGCTCTTCTCCCCGTTGCCATTTCCCAGTGATATCCAACATCAAGTTTTCGATATCTTGGATCAAGTCCATAAAACCACCAGTTGACGGTTTGTCATCAGGAATCACAGCTGTCTCAGCCCATTCCCCGTTGACGTAATCATAAAAATCATCTTGTAAACGTACCATGATCTTCTCGCTTTCATTCTTTTCTAATAACCTTATCAAAAATAGGAACTTTTTTCAATGATTACAAGTAAGTTAATCTAAATTATTTTATAAATTAACTTGACTTAATTTTTTTATTTATGTATATTAATAGTAAAGGAGCAAACTCATGATTCAAATTGAACATCTAAGTGTTGCCTACCAGCAAACACTGGCCCTAGAGGATCTTTCCCTCACCATCCAGGGTCCAACCATCCTAGGCATTCTTGGTCCCAATGGGGCTGGAAAATCAACCCTAATTAAGGCCATGCTGGGACTTCTTCCTCATTCAGGAAGGGTCCAGCTTGATCAAAAAGATCTCAGCCAAGTTCTTCAACGAGTGGCCTACGTCGAACAGAAATCCGCTATTGATTTCCACTTCCCCATCACGGTGCGGGAGTGTGTCTCACTGGGTCTCTATCCCCATCTTTCTATCTTCAAGCGAAAAAGCAAAGAGGACCTCAAAAAAGTGGAAAATGCCTTGAAACTTGTCAATCTTCTTGATCTAGCAGATCGCCAGATTGGTCAGCTTTCGGGAGGGCAATTCCAACGGGTGCTGATTGCCCGTTGCCTGGTCCAAGAAGCGGATGTCATCTTTTTGGATGAGCCCTTCGCAGGGATTGACTCTGTCAGCGAAGACATCATCATGCAGACCCTCCAGACCTTGAAACAAGAAGGCAAGACCATCCTGATTGTCCATCACGACCTCAGCAAGGTCCCAGCTTATTTTGACCAGGTCCTCCTCCTTCACCGCAAGCTGATCGCTTTTGGGAAAACAGAGGAGACCTTTACCAAGGAGAATCTGCATGCAGCCTATGGGCATGAACTCTTTATAGGAGGTGGCGTCGGATGATTACAGAATTTATCGATGGATTACAGCAATTCCACTTCTTACAGAATGCCCTGATCACAGCCATTGCCATCGGTATTGTCGCTGGAGCTGTCGGATGCTTCATTATTTTGCGAGGCATGTCTCTCATGGGAGATGCCATCTCGCACGCAGTCCTTCCAGGGGTGGCCCTGTCCTTTATCCTTGGCATCAATTTCTTTATTGGCGCCATTGTCTTTGGACTTCTAGCTTCCATCCTTATCACCTATATCAAGAGCAACTCCATCATCAAGAGCGACACAGCGATAGGGATTACCTTTTCTTCTTTCCTCGCCTTAGGAGTCATCCTGATTGGAGTCGCAAAAAGTTCCACCGACCTCTTCCACATCCTCTTTGGGAATATCTTGGCCGTGCAAGACCAGGATATGTGGATGACCATCGGTGTCGGGGTAACCGTATTACTGGTGATTTGCCTGCTCTTTCGACCCTTACTGCTCACATCTTTTGATCCCGTTTTGGCTCAATCCATGGGCGTCCGGGTCAAGATCTATCACTACCTGCTCATGGTGCTCTTGACCTTGGTTTCTGTCACTGCTATGCAGAGTGTTGGGACCATTCTCATCGTCGCCATGCTCATCACACCCGCTGCGACGGCCTATCTCTATGCCAACAGCCTCTGGTCCATGATGCTTTTGTCCTCTAGCTTAGGTGCTCTTGCATCCATTCTGGGACTCTTTATTGGCTATAGCTTAAACATCGCCGTTGGGTCTTGTATTGTCCTCACTTCTGCCGTCTTCTTTCTCATCAGCTTTTTTATCGCTCCTAAGCAGAGAAAGAACAAGCACGCTCTTTCATCTCATTAAAGGAGAAACACATGAAAAAAATCGCTTCTGTCCTCGCCCTCTTTGTGGCACTCTTATTCGGTCTTCTAGCCTGTAGCAAGGGGTCTTCTTCTGGAGCTTCTGGTAAATTGAAAGTGGTCACCACCAATTCGATCCTTGCAGATATCACCAAAAATATTGCTGGGGATAAGATCGAGCTCCACAGTATCGTTCCCGTCGGCAAAGATCCCCACGAATACGAACCGCTACCAGAAGATGTCAAAAAAACTTCACAAGCAGACCTGATCTTCTACAACGGGATCAACCTTGAAACTGGTGGCAATGCTTGGTTCACTAAATTGGTCAAAAATGCCAATAAAGTAGAAAACAAGGACTATTTCGCAGTGAGCGAGGGAGTCGACGTCATCTACCTAGAAGGCCAAAACCAAGCGGGAAAAGAAGACCCACACGCTTGGCTCAATCTCGAAAACGGGATCCTCTACGCTAAAAACATTGCCAAACAATTAATCGCCAAAGATCCAAAAAATAAGGACTTCTACGAAAAAAATCTAGCAGCCTACACTGAAAAACTCAGCAAGCTAGACCAAAAAGCCAAACAAGCATTCAATAACATCCCAGAAGAGAAAAAGATGATTGTGACCAGCGAAGGCTGTTTCAAGTACTTCTCAAAAGCCTATGGCGTCCCATCTGCCTATATCTGGGAAATCAATACCGAAGAAGAAGGGACACCCGAACAAATCAAAACACTGGTAGAGAAATTGCGTCAAACCAAGGTGCCGGCCCTCTTTGTTGAATCCAGCGTTGATGAGCGTCCCATGAAAACTGTAGCTAAAGATACCAATATTCCGATCTATGCAAAGATCTTCACTGATTCCATTGCCAAAGAAGGAGAAAAAGGCGATAGCTACTACAGCATGATGAAGTGGAACTTAGACAAGATCGCAGAAGGATTGAGTCAGTAACCCTTCAGATTTCTAAACAAATCAGTGGCCCCTCCTCCGGTATTGAGGTACAATAAAAACAAAAAAGGAGTCTTTTTATGGCAACATTTTTAGGAAACCCTGTTACCTTTACCGGATCTCAACTTCAAGTAGGGGAAATGGCTCATGATTTTTCATTGATCACTCCAGCTCTGGAGAAGAAATCTTTAGCTGATTTTGCTGGCAAGAAAAAAGTCCTCAGCATCATCCCATCCATCGACACAGGGATCTGTTCGATGCAAACACGTCACTTCAACAAGACCTTATCGGACTTGGAAGACACTGTCGTCTTGACGGTCTCTGTCGACCTTCCTTTCGCTCAAGGTAAATGGTGTGCTGCTGAAGGACTCGACAATGCTATCATGCTCTCAGACTACTACGACCATTCCTTCGGAAAAACCTACGGCCTCTTGATCAATGAATGGCACTTGCTTGCGCGCGCTGTTTTGGTCCTAGATGCAGATAACAAGGTGACTTACGTTGAATACCTAGACAACATCAACAGCGAACCAAATTACGACGCTGCAATCGAAGCCGTCAAAGTACTTGGATAAACGAAAAAAGAGGTCTGCGACCTCTTTTCTATATCTACAAAATCTGTTCAGAACCTTTCCTTAAGTGAGTACGGACGTCAGCGAACTTCTAGGAAGTTCCATGACTTAGCAAGATACAAAGGGTGTTCGCGGATAAAGTCAAAATAGGAAGTTTGACACAGAATCTTTTGATTCTAGGAAAACTTATCTTTTTGACACGATCCGCAGCCCGTGTTCAATTAGTTTTGAACCTAACGTTTCAAAACTCCCGAGTACTTGAAACAACAATGTTTCAAGCACTTTTCTCACAGCGGAAAGGCTCATCACCTGATAGATCAGCTCTAAGAACTTAACTGTTTTAACTTCTTTTAAGAATCTCTTAGGCTATTTTATGTAAAATAACAGTTCTTTCGTTGTTATAAAATCCGATGGAGCCCATTCTGGAGGAGAACCCGCCAGCGTAAGCGAGGGATGCCTCTGAGGAAACTTCGCACGCGTCTTGCTACTTGTTGCTTGTAGCTCTTGCCTCCTTGTGCAAAGACTCCTTTTCGACTCCAGTATCCCTCGATACCGCGGTCATTCTTCGGAGCTAGATAGCGAACACCTTGCTGATAGAGGACCTGCTTGCGAAAGGCTGGGTCCCAAGCTTTGACGGGGTCAATATCTAAGTCCTTATGGGTCCGGCCCCTAGCCAACCCGTAGTTAAAACTGGCACCATTGACAATGCCATTTTCAGAAACTTCTACTGGATCGACTTCATTGAGGAAATGCCCAGCTTGATCGAGAATATACTCCGTATGAAAATTTAACAAGACCTTGAAATTGACTTGTTGGGAGGCCCCTGATGGATAATGAAGGTGACCATCTGGCCTTAGGGAGACCTTGTTGTGAAGGCGGGCAGCCGCATAAGCATCCACCGTGACAGCTCTGGCCTCCTGTAGGTAAGCTTGTAAGGCCTCTTCGTCAGTCTGTCCAGCTCTTGCCTCATGCGTCCGAATCCATTGTGCCTGGTAACTTGAAAGTAGGTAGCGCAACTGGTGAACCTGGCGTTTCAAGAGCTGATCTCCCGACTGATCTGCTAAGTGATCCTTTTTAAAAGCGATTTGCACGACGCGTGAAAAAGCCTTCCAAAAGTCGGAACCTGGTGGACAATCTGGAGCCATCCTACTCAGAAGAAAGGCTGTTTCTTCACAAATTCCAGACAAGTCACTTGGCATAAGAAGAATTTTCATGACTCCCCTCAGCAAGTCTTGGGCAGCAGTTTCCGTTAGATCTTTGATCTCTTGAAACCACATGTTTTGAAACAGAGGACTGGCAAAGAAAAAGACAGACTGATATTGTTCTTGGTAGGCTTGTGGATCTTTGTATCCCTGCAAGTGCTTCTCTAGATAGGCTAAACTATTTTCTCTCCAGCCTAGTCTCGCTAATTCCCGTCTGTTCATGATGCCGTCCTTTCTATGATTCTATACTACCATCTTTTGGAGCTTGAGACAATTCTCATTACTCCACTAGCGTTTTTGAGGATTTTTTTGATATACTAGAAGTGAGCGAAGAAAAGAGGAAAGCATGACACCAAACAAAGAAGATTACCTCAAGTGCATTTATGAAATTGGCACAGAAGTAGAAAAAATCAGTAATAAGGAAATCGCTAGTCGCATGCAGGTCTCTCCACCCGCTGTGACCGAGATGATTAAGCGCATGATCTCTGAGGGCCTCTTGGTGAAAGATAAAACCCATGGCTATCTACTAACAGATCTGGGCTCGCAATTGGTCTCTGATCTCTACCGCAAGCACCGCTTGATCGAAGTATTTCTGCTGGAAAATCTTGGCTACACAACTGAAGAAGTCCATGAAGAGGCAGAAGTTCTCGAGCATACCGTTTCTGAACATTTCATCGACCGACTGGATCACATGCTTGGGAATCCTAAGACCTGCCCTCACGGTGGGACAATTCCAAAGAAAGGCGAAAGGCTTGTCGAAGCCCACCAAGACCGTCTCAGTGAAACGACCCAACCTGGTCTGTATATTCTGCAAAGGGTCTATGACACCTATGAATTGTTAAAATTCTTAGACCAGATCCATCTCCAAATTGGTGATACCATCGCGTTTCAACGGTACGATGACTACACAGGCCTCTATCACTTCGTTATCCATGGACAAGAAATTTCTATCAACCAAGTGATCGCCCAACAACTTTATATCGAAAAACATGCAGTCTAATCCGACTGCATGCTTTCTTACTTATGGATTTTTTGTATCTAGCAAAATCGTCACTGGACCATCATTGATCAATTCAATCGCCATATCGGCTCCAAAGATCCCTCGTTTGACAGGGACTTCTTTTTCTAATTGATCATTAAAGGCATCATATAACTGACTGGCCATATCTGGCTTGGCAGCCCCTATAAAAGCAGGACGATTCCCTTTTTTTGTCTCCGCAAAGAGGGTGAATTGAGAAATCGACAAAATTTCTCCTTGGATATCTTTGACTGAAAGATTCATCTTATCTTCCTCATCTGAAAAAATACGCATCTGCGATACCTTTCGAACCGCATATTCCAAATCCTTTTGGTCATCCTCAGGCCCTACTCCCACCAAAAGCAGCAAACCTTGCTGGATCGCATTGTAGACTTGACCATCAATGGAAACCGAGGCACTCTTGACCCGTTGAATCACTAATTTCATTTTATTATCCTATTTTATAAATCTATCGAACATTCACTGCTGACCTTCAAAAAACATCAACCTCAGACGACGAGCTAACCAAGCAATAAAAGAGTTCTGAACATATCCTAGCTTCTTCAAAGAAAATCAACATCAGACAAGGCAGTGAGACGCAGGCATAACTGTAGTTAGGCCAGTCGAAACTAACGCAGTATGAAGTAGATTTTCGCAGAAGACTAGCCGTTGGTACGCTTAACAGAGTACACCTCCGGCACACTCTTAATCTTATCCACAACTGTTGTCAACATCGATAGGTTCGGAATCCCAAAGGAAATGTGGATATTGGCAAATTTCATATCTTTGGTTGGTTGAGCATTGACAGTTGAGATCATCTTAGCTGTATTGGAGAGGACTTGGAGCACGTCGTTAAGAAGACCTGCACGGTTGAGTCCATAAATGTCAATATGGGCGATGTAGTCCTTGGTCGTATTATTGTCTTCCCACTCGACATCAATCAATCGTTGCTCGTAGTTATCTTGAGCGCGAAGATTCATACAGTCTCGGCGGTGAATCGCAACACCACGCCCTTTGGTGATGTAGCCGACGATTTCATCACCTGGAACTGGGTTACAGCACTTAGCAATCCGAATTAAGAGTCCAGAAGCACCTTGGGATAACCACGCCACCTTCGTGACGGACCTTCAAGGTGTCTTTTTTATTTTCAACCTTGACCTCGCCACCTTTGACCAGCTCTTCTGCTTCTGCGCGTGCCTTAGCCCGCTCTTCTTCCCGGCGTTCATCCTCCGTCAAGCGGTTAAAGATGGTAATCGCTCCGATCTCTCCAAAACCAATCGCCGCAAACAAGGCTTCTTCTGTCTTGTAACTTGATTTTTGTAGCACTTTGTCCATGTGCTTTTTGTCCATGAACTTATTGGCTACCAAGTCATGCTCGTGGAACTGGGCCATCAAGAGGTCCCGACCACGGTTAATCGACAATTCCTTGTCTTGATTTTTAAAGAACTGACGAATCTTATTGCGCGCCTTGCTGGTTTTAACAAGTGTCAGCCAGTCACGGCTCGGACCAAAGGAGTTGGCATTGGTGATAATCTCCACCTGATCTCCCGTCCGAAGTTTAGTATTGAGGGGCACCATCCGGCCGTTGACCTTGGCACCAATCGCTTTTTCCCCAACCTTGGTGTGGATTTCATAGGCAAAATCGATCGGTCCGGAATCTTTCGGAAGCGAGCGCACAGTTCCATCTGGTGTGAAGACGTAAATCTCTTCTGCCAAGATATCTTCTTTCACATTTTCAACAAATTCTTTGGCATCGCCTGACTGGTCTTGGAGTTCCATCATCTCCTTGATCCAGTTCATCCCAATAGCCGATTCCTTGCTGTTGACTTGACCCTTGATACCTTTTTTATAGGCCCAATGAGCCGCAACCCCATACTCAGCGACCTCGTGCATTTCCTTGGTTCGGATCTGGAATTCAATCGGTCCTTTAGGGCCATAGACCGTCGTATGGATAGACTGATAGCCATTGGCTTTCCTGTTGGCAATATAGTCCTTAAAACGCCCCGGCATTGGCTTCCAGAGCTCATGGATGTAGCCTAACATGGCATAAACATCACTTGGAGTATCCAGAATGCAGCGAATGGCAATCAAGTCATAGATTTCATCAAAACGTTTCTTCTTATCCTGCATCTTGCGATAGATCGAATAGATATGCTTTGGTCGACCATAAATTTTCCCATGCAGATGGCGTTCCCCAGCATAGGTTTCGATCTTGTGGACAACCTCTTCGACCAACTCTTCTCGCTCGCGACGTTTTTCCTTCATCATATGAGAAATCTTGTAGAATTCTGTCTCATTCAAATAACGGAAAGACAAATCCTCAAGCTCCCACTTGACGCTGGAAATCCCGAGACGGTGGGCTAGTGGCGCATAGATTTCCATGGTCTCACGCGAAATGCGCTCTTGCTTATCCTTGCGTAAATGCTTCAGAGTACGCATATTATGCAAGCGGTCTGCCAATTTGACCAAAATGACACGGATATCTTGAGACATGGCCATGAGCATCTTGCGATGGTTTTCCGCCAACTGCTCTTCATGGGACTTGTACTTGACCTTCCCGAGCTTGGTCACCCCATCGACAATCACGCGCACATCATGACCAAATTCGCGCTCTAAATCATCTAAAGTCGCATCCGTATCTTCTACGACATCATGCAAAAAGCCACAGGCGACCGTCACAGCATCCAGCTTCAGCTTGGCAAGGATTCCTGCCACTTGAATCGGATGAATGATATAAGGCTCGCCAGATTGACGGAATTGCCCACTATGGCAATCAACCGCATAGACCAAAGCCTTTTGCACAAAAGCAACATCTTCAGGTGATAAATATTTTTTTGTAAGGGCAACGACTTGGTCCCCTGTTAAATTCTCTTCTTTCGGCATTCATTTTCTCCAGTTTCTTGGATACTATTTTAACACTTTTAGAAGCAGATGGGAACCAATGAAGCTACTTTTAATATACGGATACTACTTTTGTCTTACAAAACTCTTGCAAAGCGTTTAACTCCAATTTCTTTTCTTCCAACCCCTTCTTTAACAGAGTTTGAAAATTTTCCAGCCAAATCCGAATCAATAGTTCCAATAACCTGATCTAGAGAACTTTCAAGTTCTGTTAAACTAGATGAAATTCTCTTTTTAATGCTTTTTTGATCAATAGTAGCCTTTGTTAAGGCTATTTTCCCCATAAATTTAACACTAAGAAGAGCTGCCATGAAACGCTTATCTTCGTATGTTAAATCATTTGTAAGATCAATATTCGACATACATCTCCTTTCGTAATTTTTGCAATCTCATTCGCATATTTTTTTCAGAGACTAGCTGTAATTCTTTTTTTGTTTTTAACTGACGCAATTGCTCAATATGAGCTAGTTCGTGATAGTGCTCTGCATTCAATTCTTCATAAACATCTGATAATTCCCTGATAATAATCCGATAAAATTTCCGTATTATCCATCATCTTAGAGAAATATCCGACTTCCTCTTCCATCATTTCAATGTTTTGTTTTGTAAAACAATACTGATCATGGATATGATTCATTCTTTTCTCTAGTTCTTTCATCTCCATTTTTAATTCTTCTTCAGTACCATTCCATTTTTCTTCTACTTCTCTAATCGCATTAATGTATTCAATCTCTTTGTTACCCATTCTTTACCATTGCAATTGAAGTTGGCTTGCCAGAGCAACATCCGTGCCTATTACAGTTGCAATTCCTTTCGCCATGTCTGTTGATAGACTAAAAATACTTTCTTTTATTTTTAGAGTATCTTTTTTAATTTTTTCTAATTCTGTAATGCGATTCATCTCAATCGTTTCTTTCGTTGCGCCAATTTGAGCAAGTGCATTTATGATATCACTTTCTGTACAACGGGTCCCTGATACAGTTGAACGACAAGAAGCTAATAATGTCTCCCAGGTTCCTTTTATATCTGCAATACCGAAATCACAGACAGCTAAAATATAATCAGAGGCTATGAGAGCAAATTCCTTCAGCGACTCCACTATTCCCATTGCCTGAATGGTGTCCATGGAAATGAGGTCACTTCCGGAGAGTCCGCTTTTCTTCCAAGACTCCAGCGCTTGTTTCTTTAACTGCAGTTGTTCTTTTGTCTGCTTTATTCGAGCTAACCGATAATCATCTAAACTCTCTTCTTTGACATTCAAGTAGCCAGCCTTGTAGTCGTAACCTCCCCACATATGTTGTTTTATAAAACCACCTGCATCCTTACTGTCAATCCGAACAAGTGTTCCAACAACTCCTTCATTCCCTTCTTCAGAATGTTCCCATGTGACCAAGTCACGCTTGTCTATAAAATTAAAAATTTTATATTTAATCTTATCGACCTGTTTCTTTTCTGCATCACTTAACTGTGGATAAAGGTTGGGTGCTTCATATATATAAGCCCCATCAATTCTATCTAAATATTTATCCTCCAAAGAACCAAGTGAAGATTGGATATTTAAGCCCCCTAAAGAATGAGCATAAAATTTGAAACGCGCATTCGGATATCGATCCATTGCTGCTTTTACTTCTTTCGAAGCCGCGTCAAGCTGGGAGGTTTTCCCCGTTTTGATCCCGAGTCTTTTAGCCATTGATATTTGTAATGCAGTTGGAGCATCGGTTAGCCCCCAGTCTCTCAAGGCTCCCATAAAATTTTGATCAAATTTAGCTTCCGATCCCTCAAACAAAATTGTTACTTCATGCACATCTTCTGGTCTGGTCTCCTGAGTGATTTCTTTATCTGTCACAATATAACCATTTAAACCAGATATGTCTCCTAGAAATCGTGCTTCCAAGTCTTGAGGAGAGGTGACCATATCCTTTTCTGGTGGTCGACCAAATTTCAGAAACATAGCCTATTCTTCTTTCTTGTTTTCCTTTCCCAATTAAAACATCCTTACCAACATTCAATTTAGAATATTCTTGCCAAGCGATGTCATTTTTTTCTTTGTCTGTGTATACCAAACTTACTCCTCCAATAATTTTCGCAACTCTACAGATCTACTCACTCCCACTTGTTCAATTGGTCCATCCTCGCTATATTTCCTTAATCCAAAATTTTCAGTTATTTCCTTATCTCCATTGATAATGATACGAAACATGATCCCCCCCATTGGATTGTGTTCAATCGTCTTATTATCAATCGCATAGGAGCGAATCTTGCCTTTTGGTGTTAAGGCATCTGGATCTGTTGCCTTTAATTCTTCTTCTATCAACTTTTCTACTTCCTTACTATGCACAATCTCAACCATTTCATTTTGAAAATCAAGATGGTTCTTTACAAGTAGACCTCCCCATACCAAGACTCCTAATAGTAGTACTCCAAATAGATAACGACCGATTTTTCTTTTTGATTTCATCCTCATCCTCCATAAAGTGTTAGTAGTATCACTTTACACTATTTAGTTTTCAATTTTATTACTCTTACTTTAATAATTCGTAAAAATTTTCGAAAACGTGACAGCAATTTCTAAATTTTTTTAAAATTTTGGAACAGATATCAAACCGAATGAGTTACTTTCTCAGATTGATGATTGTTTACCAGCAAACAGTAAGCTTACTCTTCCATCAGCTTTTGAAGGCCTTCAGATTCATCCATTCCCACAGATTCAATCGGCCCATCCTCGCTATATTTCCTTAATCCCATACTTCCAGTTATCTCTTTATTTCCATTTATAATCACCTCAAACATAATCCCTCCTATTGGATTGTGTTCGATCGTTTCATCATCGATTTCATACGATTGGATCTTACCTTGATCTGTAAACGCCTCCGGGTCTTTCTGTTTCAAATCATATACAATCAACTCCTTTACTTCATTACTATGTACAATTCGGACCATTTCTTGTTGGAATTCTAGATGATCCTTTACTTTTGACCCAACCCAGATCAAGAGTCCAACAACTATCACAGAAAATATCAAGCGTCGTCTATTCTCTTTTTTATTCATATGCATCCTCTCCTTACTTTTATAATTCGTAAAAATTTTTGAAAATAGAAGATTTTTTGTAAAAAAATAACGAAGCGATTCCTTCACTTCGTTAGTTCATTAATTCTGCGACAACACTCACGGCGCTAAGGGCGTAGAGTGGGGCTGTTTCTGCTCGTAGAATGCGAGGACCAAGTCCTGCAAGAATGGCTCCTTTAGCTGTAAAACTTTCAATTTCTGCAGGAGAGAGACCACCCTCTGGTCCAAAGATAAAGAGTAGTTTACTTCCAGCTTCTAATCCTGTCAGCGACTGAATCAGAGCGGCCGCCTCTCCTTCTTTAGCCGACTCTTCATAAGCCACCACGATCCGGTCAAACTGGTCTAACTGAGTTAGAAAGTCAGACTTTTCTCAAATAGGGTAATGCTTGGGACTAGATTCCGCTTGCTTTGCTCGGCTGCTCCGAGGGCGATTTTTTCTAGTTTCTCGACCTTTTTACTCAATTTCTTGCCGTCCCACTTGGCAACGGACCAGTCAGCGGGAAAGGCCCAGATTTGGCTAGCACCCAGTTCCGTCACCTTTTGAGTGATAAACTCCAGCTTGTCTCCTTTGGGAAAGCCTGATGCGATGGTCACTTGGACTGGCAGTTCCACATTGTCCGCTAATTCCTCGATTAGCTCCAACTGACGGGCTTCTACATTGACCACGCGCGCCAAGCGCTTGATCCCATCATCAAAGACCAAGGTCACCTCATCATCTTCTTTTAAGCGCATGACCTGAAACATGTGCTTGCTGGTTTCCTTGTCCTCAATGGTGACAGGTGAGCTAACCAATCCTTTTACAAAATACTGCTGCATACTAGCCTCCAATCACACCGGAGACATCCTTGGTCTTTTTGAAGACGCAGGCATTCCATTCCCCTTGAATCATGTGGGTTTCAAGGAAAAATCCAGCCGACTCAGCCGACTCACGCACCATGTCCCACTTGTCCTTGATAATGCCACTCATGATCAGGTAACCTTCGTCCTTGACCAAACGATAAGCATCATCTGTCAGATGGATAAGGATATCCGCCAAGATGTTGGCCACGATGACATCTGCCTCAATCTCCACGCCTTTAAGCAAATCGCCTGGAGCTACATGGATGTTTTCCATGCCCGGGTTGAGCTCAATATTTTCCTGAGCGACGCGAACCGCTACATCATCCAAGTCATAGGCAAAGATTTCCTTAGCACCCAGAAGGGAGCTAGCAATGGAAAGGACGCCTGATCCTGTCCCCACATCTAGCACTGTCTCCCCACCACGAAGAACTTGCTCTAAGGCAAAGAGGCTCATCTTGGTTGTTGGGTGGGTTCCTGTCCCAAAGGCCATCCCTGGATCCAGCTTGATAATCTTTTCTCCAGCCGTCGCTTCATAGTCTGTCCATGACGGTACGATGGTCAAGTCATGAGTGATACGAGCTGGTTCATAGTACTTCTTCCAGTTGTCGGCCCAGTCTTCCTCAGCCAAGGCAGTCGTTCCCACCTTGACCTCTCCTAAATCCATAAAGTCGGTCAATTCTGCAAGACGAGCCTGCAAATCCGCTTCAACCGCTGCTACATCAACCGTGTCCGGGTAGTAGGCCGTCACCACGATTTCTTCTTGTTGCACAACCTCTGGGAAAATCTCACCGAAACGGTCGACATTTCCCACATAGTCCATGCTGTCTTCGATTGCGACCCCTTGAGCGCCTAACTCAATCAAGAGATTAGAGACTAGCTCCTCACCCTCACGCTTCACCGTTACTTTTAGCTCTTGCCATGTTTCCATCATTAAGATACCAAGCCCATAAAATACAAAGCCAAAATAGGAAACTCTCTGAAGACACTTGTATCTATGAGAAGTTTACCTTTTTGGCACAGTGTTTAGGGCGGGTTCAGTTTAGAAATTTAACCGAACCATCCTTTCTATTTCTCTATCAATTTTTTCATATAGACCATATCCATGCCTTCTTTTTCAGGCTCGATATGGGTTTGATGGTAGCCATTCTTCTCGTAGAAGGCGACCATGCCTGCATCCTGAAACACCGTACACAAATCCCATTGTCTAACGGTTGAAAATTCCTCTTCTAGCAAGCGTAATCCTTCAGATCCATACCCTTTTCCCTGATACGGAGGCAGAATCGCTGCAGTCCCCAACCAAGCTTCCGTTAACTCTTCATTGGTATGAATTCGTAAAAAACCAATCTTCTCTTCGTTTTCTTTTACAAAGTAGTAATAGCTATGGGGCCGCTCAACTAATTTCCATTTGATTCGCTCACGATCTTCTAGATAGGGATCATATTCATCTTGGTATTTGTCATAGACTGCCTTAAAACTGGCTCTTTGAATGGCAATAATGGTTTCTAAATCCTCTGCTCCTGCTTTCTCAAGTGTTATCATAAACTTTCCTCCATATAATCTCTCACTCGTTCTTGCAATTGGGGAACAACTCGATCTGAAGTTAAAAATTCTTCAAAGCTCACTAACTTATAGCCCTGGCCCTCGTCTCCGAAGATGATACTTTCGAACTGTTCCTGTGTCAACCTCCCAACTAAAAAGACGGATTTTTTATTTCCATCTAGCATACTGGGGTAGAGCCGGGACCAGATCACATCGGCTTTCGACAGTTGGATGCTCAATTCCTCATAAATCTCACGCGCCACACACTCAAAAGGGGTCTCATTTCCTTCCCGACCACCACCTGGTAATTCCCACATATTAGGCCAGGGAATATCCTCCTTGTCATCGCGCAAGATGGTCAAAATTTGCCCATCACAAATCAAGGCAATTTTACAACCCGTAAATTCGAACCGTTCTTCTAAGCAATCCTCAAGCATGAGCTTTCCCTCCTAATATCTCGGATAAGGATAAAAGGTGCTTTCTTCTAGGCCGACTTTGCCTTCTTCAAAAACTTCTTGGTTCCAGACGATCTCAAAGCTCTCTGCTTCTTCGTCTGCTAAGAAATCCATGAGCTCATCCAAGGCCAGCTCAGCTGTATCTCGAAGGAAAGTCGCAAAATAAGCTAGAAACTCACGAGACAAGCCTTTTTTCGGCTCATAAGGAATCGCTGTTAAATAGGCATCTTCTTCCACATGAGACTTGGCTGGATTGTAGAAAATGACGGCTTCTTCAAAGAAGATATCCTCGTCAGACTCTTCTCCAGCTTCATCAACCAGTGCAACCCCGCCTGTGTTTTGCGCTTCCAAGAGAAAAGCCACTTCTACCGCATGGTTTTTCTTATCCCAATTGATCTCAAAATCAAAGGGAAAAACCTTGTCCATCTCCTCTTCTAAAACATCCAAAAATCCGTATTTAGACATAGCGTCCTCTTTCTAATTTCCCACTCTTAGAGCGGAATATGATACAATAGTTACTACAATCTTACCATAAAAACCGCCTCTTTGAAAGGAGACAAAGCTAGAAAGGAGAAGGAAATGCCCGACAATCTCGCACTCCGTATGCGACCACGGACAATCGATCAAGTTATCGGTCAACAGCACCTGGTTGGAGAAGGCAAAATCATTCGTCGCATGGTCGAGGCCAATCGTCTGTCCTCTATGATTCTCTACGGACCTCCGGGGATCGGAAAGACCAGTATTGCTTCTGCGATCGCAGGAACGACCAAGTATGCTTTTCGGACTTTTAATGCAACAGTTGACAGTAAAAAACGCCTACAAGAAATCGCAGAGGAGGCCAAATTTTCTGGTGGCTTGGTACTGCTTTTGGACGAGATCCATCGCCTTGATAAAACCAAGCAAGATTTTCTCCTGCCTTTGCTCGAAAGCGGTCTGGTCATCATGATCGGTGCAACGACTGAAAATCCCTTTTTCTCTGTCACACCCGCTATTCGTAGCCGCGTACAAATCTTTGAGTTGGAACCATTGACGACGGAGGAGATCAAGCAAGCTCTGAAAACGGCTCTAGATGATCCCGAGCGTGGCTTTGACTTTCCTGTCGTTCTCGATGAGGACGCTTTGGATTTCATCGCTACCTCGACCAATGGAGATCTTCGCTCTGCCTTTAATTCTCTCGATCTGGCTGTGCTGTCGACCTCTGAAAATGCAGAAGGGATCCGCCATATTACGCTAGAGATCATGGAAAACAGCCTCCAGCGCAGCTATATCACCATGGACAAAGATGGAGATGGCCACTACGATGTACTCTCTGCTCTGCAAAAATCTATCCGTGGTTCGGATGTCGATGCTAGTCTCCACTACGCCGCTCGTTTGATCGAAGCCGGAGATCTACCCAGCCTCGCTCGTCGCTTGACTGTTATCGCTTATGAGGATATCGGTCTGGCCAATCCAGATGCGCAGATCCATACCGTAACAGCCCTTCAAGCAGCTGAGCGCATCGGCTTTCCTGAGGCCCGCATTCTCATCGCCAACATCGTCATCGATCTTGCCCTTTCGCCTAAATCCAACTCAGCCTACGTTGCCATGGACAAGGCGCTAGCTGATCTTAGAAGTTCTGGCAACCTTCCTATTCCTCGCCACCTCCGAGATGGTCATTATGCCGGAAGCAAGGAACTGGGAAATGCGCAAAACTATAAATACCCCCACAACTACCCTGGCAACTGGGTCAATCAGGACTACCTGCCAGACAAGCTCAAACACGCCTCCTACTTTATTCCCAATGAAAATGGCAAGTACGAGCGTGCTCTCGGAACCACCAAGGAGAAGATTGATCAATTTAAGAAAAAGTGACATCGGTTTCAAAAAATTGAGATTTTTCCTTGAAATATTTTCAAAATGTGGTATCATATACATATAGAAACGCTGTGGTGTACGACTTCACACTTAAGTGTTGACCGACTATTTTTTGTATTATTAGGGAAACAAAAGACTTCTGGCAGTATGCAGGCCGTTTCACGCGGAAGCAGCTAAGTCAGAGCGAGTTGCCCACCTGCTTAATTGCGCGGGTTCAATACAAATCGTGAAGTTTCGGCACCAATACAGCTTTTTATATTTGCCTCCTTAGCTCAGTTGGTAGAGCAGTAGACTCTTAATCTATGGGTCACAGGTTCGAGCCCTGTAGGGGCATCCAATAATTCAACAGGAAGCCTGATATATCAGGCTTTTTTTGTTTGTCATTTTGTTTTTTTGTACCAAATTTTGTACCAAATAATTATAAAAAGTTTTCTAACGTTATTAAATTCTTCATTTATCTTCTCTTGTAGTGTATGACCATATACTTCTACTAGCATTGAAATATCTTTATGTCCCAGGATTTTAGCTATTACTCCCAAATCAATTTGATTATGCCACAAATAGCTACCATAAGTATGCCTTGTACCTTTTGTAGTAATAATTGGTGTAATCTCTAATTCAGTCAAAGTCTTCTTTAATGCTTTATTAACTGTTGCAATATTAGGAATTTCTTGAACATAGCCATAATGTTGAAAAACAAAGTTGTCATTATTGATAATTCCAAGATCTGTATTCACTACTTCTTGTTCCTTCTGCAACAATTTCAATACTTCAAGCTCTTCTTCACCTATCGGAATACTCCGAATAGATGTTTTATTTTTGGGTGGAACAAATTGACAAATCGTCGTATTGTATCGTCTATATGTTTTAATTACTTTTTCATCAAATTCTACATCATCCCAGGTTAAAGCGATTAATTCTCCAAACCTCATACCTGTTTTAAAAAGCATATAAATTACAAAAGGAACTACCGATCTTCTATAATCCATTTTTTTGCTTAAAATAGTTAATGATAGTGTTAAAATCTTTCTCGCTATGGATATACTTATCCTCTATAGCCTGAGACTCTTTTGATGAAAAATAATTCCGCAAAATAAGTAAAAATCTTCTAGAAAAAAACTTTATCTGCTTGTGCCGTTTTTAATGCATTCTTGAATACTCGTATGAAGTCTACTTAATGTGTTTCGTGTTACAGTTTTACCATAATCATTCATGATACGTTGATATTTACTAGGTTTTTATTTGCGAAACAGGAGTCTCTCCAAATAATTTTCTAATGACTTCTTTTTCTTAAAATGTACTTCTTTTTTTGTCGTTTGACTGCGTTTTACTAGGTAGTATTTTTTTAAATTAAGCCACTCTTGATATAGCTGGTAAAGTGTCATTTTACCATCAAGACTGTATCCACGATTCAACTTTCTTAACAATTTTTCTGCTTCTATTTGAGCTTTTTTCTTTGTTTCAAAGCCACTTTTATAAGCAATTGTCTTACTTGTTTCATCCCTTATAGTATAGGTCCAAAGATTCTTTTTTTACCTCGTTTTTAAATATCTAATACTTGCCATACTACAACTCCACTCCCAATACTTCTGAGACTGCACTTTTTAGGCACAACCATCAAACGTTTTCGATCGTAAAAACTATAACCTTTGTTAACCATCAATTTCCTTGCTTGGTGGATAATCTGCATAGCTGTATATTGCTTATACCCCATTTCAATCAAATCTTTTTGTGATATCGTATTATTTATCATTATTAATTCTCCTTTCTAGTGTCCTAATACATAGGTAAATTGTTTTGCTGTCTGAGCGTCAAAGGTTCGGTAACTAATCACTCCAAGCCCCTTGACATTACATTCTGAGACAAGAATTGATCCATCTGATTTGACTTGTTCCACGAAGGCAATGTGCCCGTATATTGGATTAGCTCCAGCTTGTCCAGGACTAAATGATAGAGCAGAGTGTTCAGTTGGTGTATGGGTTGTAGTAAAGCCTGGCTTATTCATCCATTGGCCACCATTTCCCATGAATGGATCAAAATTAACTCCAACTTGTTTTCCACGGTTAAAGACATACCAGGTACATTGTCCCCAAGGATAGGTGCTAGTGATATATCCATTTGTGTCGATAGCTTTTGTAAGACTATATCCTACTGGTATATCATTTGAAGTAACTCCACCTCCATCTCGAGTTTTTCCTGTTAATTGGATTGGTGCTTTCGGTGTTCCACCATGTTCATCGATATACTGATCTAGCTTTCTCATCGTTTCAGCTCGACGCTTGCCAGAGCCTGTAGTATCTGTAAAATAGACACCTCCATCAACGGTCTGATTCAAAGAACCATTCGCATATTTTTGAGCCTTATCATCTTGAATTTTAAAGGTCTCATTCTTATTTCCAATAATCGTCTGTTGGGTTAGGGCAACTACGGCAACCTCGTCATTAAAGTTATTGGCATTTTCTGGATTAGAATCAAATGCTCCATAACCAAACATGTTAGCACCAGGGTTTCTTGCGACTCCAGCAGTTCCGAGTGAGCTTTCATTTAAGGCAATTGCCACAATACCTCGGACATCTAGATTGGATTTAGCCTCCCATTCTAGGAGTTTTTTACCGTTAATCCGGTTCTTATCATAGGAGATCCCTAAAGTGTCTAAAAAGCCGTCTAGTTGAGCTGCTGTAATGCCATATCGATGAACTAATAGATTGTGTGTGTATGGATCTCCAGAGGACCAGTGTTCCGCATAAGTGGCTCCATCTACCCCAGATCCTCCAGTCGGACTTCCTGCTGTGGCAACCGCAAGAATGATAATGAGAAGAAAGGGGAGAATGATGGGGATTAGTCCAACCAGTAAAAACCATTTTAATTTCTTCATAGGACCTCCTTTCTAGTTAGTGTTTGATATAAGCTGTGAATAGCACTGTCCCAAAGCGCCACTTGGCATCTAGTACGACAGAATGAGCTTTGACTTGATCCAGTATAGAGTCTTTCTCACTTTCTTTAACAGGAAACAAAGAAGGAAATCGACTGAGCGTTTCCCTTCTTGATAAGTTTGAAAAAGAGTCTCTTCAAGAATCCTTGGAAAAGATGTTCTTGAGTGAATTCTAATATTCATTGTATTCTCCTCTCAATTGATTGAGTCGTTCGGTTAGTTTGTTTCTTCGTTCAATATTTGTTCGTAATTTATCATCTCGTGTCATAGTCTTTCGATAGGCACGAGTAAAGGCATTGGATCCTTGAGCTTTATACATGGCTTTCGGATCTTTGTATTTATCTAGTTCACGTTCCAGTGAATTGATTCGGTGTTGTTTAAATGGGGAAATCCATTCTTCTTTTAGTGTATGGAATTCATCTTGTGTATTCGAAGGAAGCTCTGGTTGAATAGGTGCATTCGTGTTCTCACTAGACAGTTCTTTATTCCTTTCTGGCATACTTGGTCTTTTTGTAGACTTAACTTTTGGAGTAGTCATTTTCTCTGAGTTTTGTGTTGTTTCAATCTCAGGAGCTACTGTGTTCTCTTGTTCGACAGGTGTTTCAGTCGGAATATCTGGCTCGAATTCATCTTCTGGCATCGTGTCTTTCTGAGTAAAGAAAGAGCCGACTTGTTGGAAATGATCTTTAGAATGCATGACCATTCCTGCTCCAATCCCTGCTCCAGCTAAGGCGAAATTTCCTAAGTGTTGAGCGCTTGAAAGACTACGAGTTGGAACTTGAGAGGCAATCTCTTTTGTTCGAGTCATTCCGTGCTCCATTCGATTCCCAAGATCACTTGCCATCATACGGGCTTTGGATCCTAAAATGAATTGTATCAATTCTGCCTTGTACTTCCACATGAGAATATAAATAGTGCCTTTAGAAACAACGGATACTAAGAGTTTAAAGACAAGGCCGAAGAGTATAAGAGAAGGCAGAGTTTTTAAAACTTTATCAAAACCACTGGTAACTAAATTTTCTAAGAGCTTTTCTATATAAAAGATGAGAAGTGTTAAAAGACTTGTAATTGCTGGAAAGGCTAGACCTCCAAACATGACTTTTAAAACTCCGAAAATCAGATCCTGCATCCGAGGGATAAAAGATACGAGAAGGACGATTGGAAAGAGCAGAATCATCATGAGGACTAAGAGTTGAGCTAGGACATTTAAAAGTTGAATTAAGATAACTGGGATGGCTAAAACAAAGGCCTCTACGATTTTAAAGATGACATAGAACATACGAATGAAGATAAAGTCTGGCATAGCAGATACCCAGCGGTTTTCTTCTGAATCTTCATTAGCCCCATCACCTTTTTCTTGGAGATAGTCTGACCGAGTTTTGGCTTTCACGGGTTTAAAGTTTCCATTCTTGTCACCCGTTCCTAGAACTTTACTATCGTCAAAATTCTCCTCTTTTCCGTTTTGACTATTCTTGTATTTCCCATTTTCCTGCCCCGTATTGACAAAGACATAGGCCTTATATGATGTTTCTGCGATATAGTTATTTGCCATGGTCTCCCCAACTTTGAGGGATTTCTCTTTTCCATAGTTAATCTCGATGTTTGAAATCTTTGAAGAGATATCTTTGGAAAGGGAGTTGATGGTATCTAGTAAATAGAGACCTCCAGATGTTCCAGCAATGGTCCCAAAGTAACTAAAGCCAAGAAGTATCACCATACAGACATGAATCATGGTTCTTGTGAAACTTCCTTTTGAGAAGAAGTACTGGTAGAAAAGATAAAAGGCAAGTCCTAATAACAAAATAGAAATCAAGGAACCACTTGTGATTCCTCCATGGGAAGAGCCAGTGAAACCACTCCAGATTTTACTAGCTCCCTTATAGACGTAGTTCTTATAAGCAGAGTATAAATCAACACTTTCTAGTACACGAATTAAGAGAGAGAAGAAACCAACTACCGCATTGAGAATGAAAAAGAAGAAGTTGACGAAGAGTTCGTTAATTAAGACCCAAGCCCCATTGAAAGACCCAAAGCTAGTCGGCTCCATATAGGATTTGAGAGAGAAGATATCGACTCCTCTTAATTTCTCAAAAGCTTCTTGCATGGATTCACCTCCTTAACTAGCATATTTATTTTCAAGACTTGACGATACTGTGGCTTTCATTGGTTTTAGAAGCATATCAATATCTTCAAAGATGTTGTGAACAGAAATCATATTGAGATTGCCGTAGACATCAGAATAGAGACACTGACCTGAGATCATATTATCAATCCATTCGAGATTACTTTCGGTGACTTCTAGATTGACGTGTCTTAGAATATCTTCTCGTTCAGACTTTTCATAAAAGGCAAAGATTGTCCCAAAACCTGTTGTATCATCATCATTTTCCGCATCATGCACAGACTGAGTAATAAGGGCAAGCGTATTATTTTTAGAGCGTCCTATCCGTCGCATATTTTTGATAACTGCTTTTCCTTCTGCGGACTTCATAAGTATCCATGCTTCATCAAAGAACTCAATGGTATCTTCATGTTCGTTGCGTTCTCCAAAGTGAGTACAGAAGGCACCAAGCGCAAACATGAGGGCAATAGAATTTCGTTCATGGTCTGAAATCTTAGTGGAATCATCCTTTGGAAGCTTTAGATTATTAACCTCTAAAACAGTCACACGAGACTCATAATTGAGACCTTTTGTAGTTCCGTCTGAGAAAGCTAACTCTAAAATTGAATTATTGACAATGGATGTTAAGTAACGTCCGACTGAGGCTATGTCTGATGAAGCAGCTTCTCTTAAAACTTCTAGAACATGTTTAAAGCCGACTAACTCACCAGCCACTCGACGTTCGACAATGGTATTGATGGCTTCTGTAATAGCTGTCTTTTGGTCCATCGATACATCATCTACAGCTTGAAGAAGAAACTCGAGCATATTCTTTGCGACCTCTACAGCTTGTTCCTTATCAAGAACTACAATAGGATCTAAGACTCCGTGGTTTGAAGGTAGTGAGCTATCCAGCGTCACAAAATTAAAGTTCTCAATCTGTTTCTTGCGTTCAGGGTAAAGTCTTGCAAATTCTGGAGAACTAATCACTTTTTGGTAGTGATTTCTGAGTTCACGTTTCGGGTCAATGTAGAGGGTTTTGACATTTTGAAGAGCGACACTTAAAAAGATAATCTGAGCGAGGAAGGATTTCCCTTGACCTGTTGCCCCAGTGATAATGATATGAGGGTTCTTGGTGATCTTTCCTGCAATATCTTCTTTGTTTCCCACTGTCGCATTGTAGAGGACGATATTTTTTGACGATTCGATGGCTTTTGAAATAGAGTCCCAGCGTCCCGTCCAGTTATCAACCCGGCCGATATACCAACCAATTCTATTTCCAGAAGTGGTATTGGTAAAGGGCATGAGTTCCGCAAAACCTCGAGGTGTTACCATGTGAGTCCAGGTACGAGTTTTCTTTTGAAGAGGTTCCCCGTATAGGAGAGCTTGAAAGAGATAAGGTCCATTTTGTGAGGCTTCACTAATCTCAACTCCCATATCATCAAAATAATTAAGGACCACTTGTCGTCTTTGGCGGAGCTGGTGAACACTTGAAGCTGAGACAATCAAGTAGGCTCCATATTCAATAATATCTTCTTTGTTTCCGACTTTACGCATCAGATCTTTTATAGAGATGGATCCCATAATGATCTCATCTTGTTGGACGGTGTCGGTATTCTCAGCTTCTTCCATAATGTTTCGATAACGAGTGTTGGAACGTCCCATCTTGCCTTTAATCTTATTGGTATCGATGAACTCAGATTTGATTCGTAACTCAACTGGAAAATTCAAGCGTTGGATGAATTCTCCTAAGTGAAAACCATTGAATTGAACGGGAAACTTTCCAACAGGAAGAATCGTCACAAAAGAGGAGCCATAAGGGCTTTCTAGTTTTAGAAAGCCTCCTTTAAGGACCTTAATCAAGGTATCTGTAATATTGAAAGAAGCACGATTGGCAATCACTTCTTTCTTGTAGTGAGGGATATAGCGGAGGTATTGCATCCGCTGGTAGTAGAAAAGTTCTTCATTAGTAAGGCGCTGTGCTCGGAGAACAGAAAGGGCTTGAAAGATAGTTAATTCGTCACTTTGATATTCTTCATACCAAGTTGGACTCAGTTCTAACTCATAGCCAAGCCCTTTTGCGATTTTTTCTGAAAAGTCTGTAAAGCTTTCATAGGCCAAGTCTTTAATGGTTGCCCCGTGATTCTGTTTTCGAAGGGTAACTCCAATCACCCAGTCAAACTGATAAGGGATCTCCATCTCGCCTGTTAGACGCTCAACACTGTAAAGAAGCAATTCTTCTCCCAGTTCACGGCTGTCATCTGCGAGAGCATCGGAAAAGTCCCGCATTTTTTCTTCTAGGAGATAATCTTTTGGAATCAATGAAATCTCAAAGTGTTGGTTCTTTTGGAGCTTTTTCATCATTTGCGCAACAGTAATTTTGTGTTTCCATTTTTTCTCATCATCCGTAATGGTGATGGGAGTATTGGGGATTCGATAGAAAGCGACAACGGAATGATCCTTTTTCAGAGCTAGGTTGTCATGTGTTTCTCGAATTGGGTAGGTTAAGGTAATACTCATAGGACCTCCTTTTCTATAGGTTTGTTTTTTCAAAGACAATTTCATCAATTGGTTCTATTCGGTCCTCCTGGTAGATAGCTTTTTGATTGAGTTTGAAGTCCCAGAAATACATCAAGTAGTCAGAGAGAAAGAGATGCATCTTCTTTCCATGAGGTTCATATTCAGTGTAGAACTTGGCCAGCTTATAAGGAAGGTACCAATAGAGCAAGAGAGAAATGGAGTGAGTCATTTTAGCTAATGGAACAAGAAGGACTCCTCCAAACAGTAACATCCCCACAAAGACGAGGATGAAGACAATAAAAAAGGACAACTGCATCGGTGTCGCGAAGTACCAAATCCGTGTGCCCTTTTTCGTCTTAATTTCTTGGATCCAATAAGGAGCATTTAGCCCCTTACTGTAATCATAAAGTTTTTCATCTTTCATGATTAAAGTCCTGTTTCAATTCCAAAGAGACGTAGGAACCAGCCAAATGCTTTGAGGATATCCTGTCCTTAGCGATGGAGACAATCACGGCATAAAAGCCAACGACCGAAAAGAGTTGGAGCCAGGAGCTGTTTCGCCAAGCCTTAATGGCTAAAAGGACGGCAATAGCTGTTAGGATCCAAATTCCGTCTCCTTGAAGGAAACTTCGTAAGTTGTCTGTATTCATATAAATTCTCCTATTCTTGATTATTTGCGTAGTTTAAGGGGATTGTGTGCTCTAGTTTAGAGACATAGTAGGTTTTTTCTTTTTCGATAAGGGTAAAGGTAAAGTTTTCAGAGTGAGTGGTTCCTCCCACTTCAAAGGTTGCTTGAACATAGGCTGTAAGCCCCTTTTTATTCTTTTTGAGATAGGTGTAGTCGATACTTTTAAAGGTGGTGTTTGCGACAACGTCTACATCTTTTGAAATCAAGTTGAGATTATCCTGATTGGTGGTGTAGTTGGTGAAAAAGACAGTCAGAAACTTATCTACTTTCTTATGTACTGAATCAGAAAGACGATCTGTAGTAGTAAGAGTGAGTTTGTCTTCTTCCTTGAAGGATCCAGCTTGTGAGCTTTCTAGGGTAGTAAACCAAGGAAGGCCTGAGATATAGTAGCTGTTTCCTTTTTGAGCATAAGGGATATTAAAACCTGTCACAATTTCTGTTTCTTGTGTTTCCTTGTCATGGCGTATCCATTCCTTGTACTTGATCCGGTAGGTTGCCACATTGTTTTCTACGGTGATTAGTTGAGCGGATAGTAACTCACTTGGATTTCTGACTTGGCCTTGAGATTTCACATCCGGTATAAAGTTATAAAAGCTATTGAGGTAGTCAATCTGTCCTTCTTGCTTTTCAACTTCTTGAGGGAGAGTGAAGTAGGCATAGACAAAATCATTGAGATAATACTGGAGCTTATAGTCGTACTGTTTTTCTTCTACAGGTGCCTGAGCTTTTTTGGCATGGAGAATCTCCACATTCTTTTCTAGTTTAGAGACTTGATTCGAGAGAGTGATAGCACGAACAGCCCCCGATAGACCAACAAAAAGGAGGAAAAAAATTCCTCCAATAACAGCCAGATTGATTGTTTTCTTGTTGGTGATTTTCAGTTTAGGTGGACCTCCTTTCTTTTCCATCTTTTTGAATTTTGAGAGGTATTCTCTCGCTTTTAGTAAGTAGTGTTTAGCTTTATCCATATGCCCTCCTTTTAGAGTCCAGCCAGTTCAATGAGTTTAGATCCCTTGGCATAGAGGCGCTTATTAGCTTTTTCAATTTCTCCGTTAATGTAATAATAGCTACGTAACTCAGTTTGGAGCTGCTCGACTAGTTCCGGACGAAGATCTTTGACTTCTTCCTTTTTTAAAAGAGAGTTCAGTTCTCCAGCCTTAGTCCAAGCTTCTCTGTGGTCTTTCTTTTTGAGTAGCTCTCCCAGTTCATTGGTGATTTGAGAGACTTTCTTTTCAAATGTTGTTTTCGTTACCATTTCAATTTCCTTTCTAAATGTTTCTTGTTTGCTTTTAATGGTCTGTTGGATAAAAGCGATGAGTGAGGGACGCATTCTTTTGTTCAGACTAAGGATTTCCCCGTCTAGCGTAAAACAGGCATGTTCATAGTCATAAAAGCCTTTCGCATCCGGTGGCTTCTCGGTAGATCTTCCAGCACATTCATAGTAGAAGTCCTTGCCTTTTCGTAAGAGAATGTACATATGCCAGAATTCTTGTTCGGGCAAAAGGAAGAAGTCCGTCTGATAGATCTTCTTAAGCATCTTAAGAGGCCTCTAGAAGATCATCATAGCCCAGAGCTTGGTAGATAAAATCAGAATCAAACCAGAGCCAATCGTTAATCGTAGTCTCTGTCGGTATATCACCAGAGAAGATATCTTCACAAATAACGGTTAAAGTATCAACTCCACCACGTTCACGGACAGTGTTTAGAGTTTCTAATCCACCTGACCAGGCTTTAAAATTTTCTAATGAATTAATTTCTACTTTGTATTCCATAGCTTGTTTTCCTTTCTAATGTTCATAGTGTTTACTAACTTTGAGGAGCTTTAACATGGCTTTCCCACGATCTGTAATTTCTCCGCTATTTTTTATCATCTTCATGTATTCCGTCTGTAGAACCTTATCTGCTTCAGAAACGAGGGCTAGGGAGTTTGCGACTTGGTAGGTTAGCCAGCGAATGGTTCGCTCAATGCTATAAGGTTGAGGGTTGGTTGAGAGTTTTAGGGGTTCGACTCCTCCAAAGAGTCGTTGCCATTTTTCATCGGGTTTGTAGGCTCCAAATTGATTTGTTCCGTCATAGACTTGGATTTCTTTATTTATGATGCCTCTAGCGATTTCACCCAGATCGACACCAGCAATATATTCTTCTACAACTCCTTGAGCCTTCTGGTCTGAAAAGCGGAGTTCATAGCGATTCCAGATACCAAAAATCTCCAAGGATTCGTCCAAGGAGATATTTTCCATTCGTGCTATTTCATAGCGCTTTTCATAAAAGTTGAAGTAGAGCTGACTTTGACGACTTCCAAAGTAAACGGACAAGCCATGATTGGCTTCCATATCTTCGTTATCGGTGAAGGATCCACCTCCCGTGATATTCCACTTTTTGAGAGTATCAAGGACAATCTCTTTGGCATGGAGTTTCTTTATCAAGTCAGGTATTAGAATTTGTTGGTCTTCGTGTCCATAACCTTTATAGAGTTCATCAAGGGCTATATCTAGGCGTTTAACCCGTACATCCTGATAGGAGTAGAGGATATGTTGGAGAAAGACTTGCCAAGTGATACCCTTGTGCTCTAGAATAACTTCCATCTCACGGCATCCTTGGCCGGATAGTTGAAGGCAGACTTGGTAGTCATTAGTGATCGCCTTATCAAAAAAATCAAAGATCCAGATGTTTCCTCTTTGCCAGAGATGCGTATAGTTCATGAGACGTGTTTCTTGTTCTGTAAACTCACTCAAGGGGCAGTGAAGGAAGTTTACACAAAAGTCATCTAAATTTTTGAGGTTTGGGAAAGACAAGCGGAGGTAGTCAATCTGAGCTCGAAGGCTATCTCGTTCACAGTCTTTGTGGTAACCCAGTTTTTCTTTTAGTTCTCTAAACTTCTCAATCGTTAGTCCTCTTTCGCCAGCTTCATAAGACCGATAGGTTCTAGTTGGAAGATCTACAGCTTGTGCAAAATCTTTTTGGCTAAGTCCTGTATGTTTCCGGAATTTCTTGATATGAAAAGGACTAATTCTGTCCATTCATTTGACCACCTCTTTCTAACTAAGTGACACACTTTTTTGACGAAAGTGACACACTTTTTAAAATTCGAAAACCCAACTCCCACAAGGAATGAGGAGGGGTTGATATGGCGTTTTTGCCAATTGTAACCCCCCTATTAGAAAACGGGGGTTTCTTGTCATCATGAGCCAGGAACGGCGGGCTTCGGTCTTCGCCTGACCTGCGGTCAGGCTTGCCCTTGCCCTTGTCTAGCCCATGATGACTGACAATCGCTTCAATAGCTTTTGGATAAGACTTCCGTCCATCTTCCTCAAATTGAGCGATTATTTCAAGGAGTAACTTTTCTTGGAAAGGTTCAATGAGAATAGCGGAGTCACTCCGTTCAAATAAGATTCCGTGCTCTTCCATATAAGGGATAATTTTTCGAAGGGTTGGCATCTTTAGATCGTGCTCATCCGCAAATTCTTTGAGAGGACGATGAAGAATTTCTGGTTCTTGTAATTGTTCATCTATCTTAATTTCCTCTTTCGATTTCTTCTCCTCCAGGTATTCCTCAAATACTGAGAATTCTTCACCTTCAAATTCCATAATCGGGATTTTAGCGTATTCATCATAGAAAGAAAAGCCTTGGTCAAGTGGAATATAAGGCGAATAAAACTCACCAGCTAGATTCCCGCTTGAAGCAATATAACCACGACCGAATACTTTCACTCCATTAATTTCGTCCAGTTTTTTAAATTCTTTGGTTTTATTGGCATCCCCAAACATCATGTCATATCCTGTTGATTCCAAATGACCGACGGAGAGACGCATCATAAAGTTGTCCCGAAGAGAAGTCTTGATGTATTCTCCATCGGGCCGTTGCATGGCAAAGATCACGTAGACTCCAGCTTGACGGCCCTCTAGAACGATTTGAGTTAGATATTCCATGAGTTCCGACTGTTGGCTATAGTCACGGTCAATCTTGGCTATGAGAGCAGCCCATTCATCAACTAGAATAAACTTAGGTTTTAGATTGTAATGGGTGTAATAAGTACCTGGTCTATAGTCTGGAAAAGATGTTAGACTTCGTAGCGCTTCTTCATAAACTCGACATTTTCTCTAAAACAATTGATGATATCCTCTTTACTAGAATAGACTCGACCGTGGAAGACTGGAAGTTTCTTTAAAGAAGCCAAGTCTGAATTTTTTGGATCACAAATATCGATATAACCAACTTTTAATAGGGCGTAGATAATGGACATGAGAGTGACGGTTTTTCCTCCCCCAGTACCTCCACCAACTAGTAAGTGAGAGTCTTTGACGTAGTCCCAGTAGACATCTTTCATCAAGCGAATCTTTGAGCCTTTGACTTCAACTTGATCAATTGAAATGCGACTCTCAATCCGATTGATGGCGATTTTGTATTTGATAAAGCGTTTGTCAAAACTCTTATCACGAAAATCACCATTGAACATGACTTCAAGAGTAGAACCAAGATTTAAAAATCGATCTTGAAATTTGTTTCCTTCTAAGATGAAACTTACTTGAAGCTCATAGCGACTTTGTTTGAGGTAAACTTTTGGAAGAGTGATTTTCTCAACTATGCCTTTATCTCGTTTGACTTTCTTAACCAGATATAAGTTGTTCTCTAGCAAGAAACGGGAGAGGATGCGAAGACTGTTGAGCTTTTGAAAGAAAAGGATCTTCTCATAACAGAGGTAATTGACTCCCAAAGAAAGAAGAGCTGACAGCAGAACTCCAGAACAAATGAAATATCCTTGAGGTAAAGGGTGGACCTTTAGTTGTTCAAAATGAAGATAGACATAATAAGCGAAAACCAATAAAAAAGGAAACCACCATATAAACCATGTGATTCCCTTAATATTTCGATGAAAAGCGTGAACTCTTTTCCCACGATAGGTAAAGAGTTTCATGAGTAATCACCTCCTAATTATCTTTCTTGTTTTCTGCTTGTTTCACTTCCTTAGTTTCCTTGACTGGAGTGCTTCCCGTTTTCTTTTTGATTTTTGAGGCGAAGAGTTTAAAGATATCGCGATTATTCACGTGAACATGGGCGACAACAATATCTTCTAATTCTACTTCTTCACGATATTTAATTCCTAGGTCTTCAATTTCAGACTCTGACATATCTGCGATAGTGAAAAAGAGGGTTTCGTGCTGGACAGAAGAATGAATCCCTACAACGATGCCACGGATCTCGCCTGTATTGACTTGGACAAATGATCCGTCAGGATTTCGTTGCGATTGATCTACTTCAAAAATGACATCAGGCCCCTCAATGCCTCGGAAAGTCAATTTCCCAAAGATTGCTGGGACATCCAGTCCCTCTGTGATGACACGATACGTCTTGTCAGCAATTTGTAGTTTTTCTCCGTAGTTTAATCCAATTTTAGCCATGTGATTTTCTCCTTTTATTTCTTATTTTTTAAGTACCAATTTTTCCGCAAAAACATTGCGGTAAGGTGCAACATTCTTACCATTTAAAATAGTGTCTGAGAAAAAGATTGGGTTAACTGCTTCTACTAGAGCATCTTCTGGAAAGACTGTTGTAGAGGCTGGCGTGATGACATGAAAGGCGCCGTGCTCTGCACTGTTTAGAATGTGGCGTTGGTATTTTCCTTTTTTGCCAAATACAGACTGAGGAGCTTTCCCCAATTTTTCATAATAAGCTTGACCAATAAATTCTGGTTTCATTTTTAGTGTTTCTGGAATCATAGGATTCTCCTTTCAAATTTTTGAGTAAAAAGAAAAAAGAGTTAAGCTAGTTTCTTAACTCTTGAGTAATAGTGATTAAAAATTTTGCGTTTATACATGCGACTATAAAGATCAATATCCCCATAAGCAAATCCTGTTTCTTTTGCCTTAGAGACTAGATGATCGATATCTACCAGGGCTTGACTATATAGTTTAGCTAGTAGACTTTCTGAGCTATCAAACATCCCATAAGTAAAGAGATAGTTTTCATAGAGTCGCTTACATTGTAATGCGAAAAAAGTTTGTCATATCATTCTCCTTTATTGTAATAAGTAAAAAAGCTACTAAGTGAAAAAAAGGAAAGAACTTAGTAGCTTGAGAGTAGGTCTATCATTAATGATAGACAGCAGTAAAGAAAAGTTATTTGGTTGAAGGATCCCTCCTTCACGGTGGCAACGTTTAGCAAGGTGCTTTGCATGAATTACCATCGCTTTCCCAGCCAATCTCATTGGGGAGTCATCATCATACCCTTAAGATTCTCTTACGCCCTTTGGCGAAGCCAGTTCACTTTACTATTCGGAAAAGTGCGAAAGTCCGAAATGCGTGGAAGCCCACAGGGATTGAATCCTGTTTTTCATCTTCGCTTCAACCGTAAAACGGACTTGACTTTACCTATCAAATATATTACAATAAAGGTACGAAGTTTATGTGTAGTTCTGATAGTCAGTCCTCTGGTTGTCAGACGCACTTTTTATTTAGTTGTCAATGATCGTGATTTAGCCTTGAAGATAAGGTTATTATTTTTCAATTGCTATACAACTAACAGTTGTTGTTTACATTATACAACCATTAGTTGTAGATGTCAACAGTTTTCTGCAAAATTTTAAAATAATTTTTGAGGTCACATATGGAATTCATAGAACGCTTGAAAACACTAAGGAAACAAGTAAAAATTAACACAAGCTCAAATAGCTGAAAAACTAAATATTTCCCCAACAGGCATATGCTTCATGGGAACGTGGAACTAAAAACCAACGCAAGAAAATCTCGTTAAAATTGCTGAAGTTTTAAATGTGTCAGTTGACTATTTGAGTTTGGAAACTTAGAAGAAGAAGCAGATGAATTGAGACAATATTGAATTACTTTTTCCGTATGAACTCGAAGGGACTGACCGAAGAGAAAAAGAAATTTTCAAAAAGAGTTGATTGAGTTTATGGAAGAGAGAAAAAGTGTTTAAAAAGGAATAATTAGATTCTAATTATTTAGATTTATGATTTGAAAAAATTTTAACAAGGAATAAATTCACTGAGGAACAAATAGTTGGTATTATAACTATTAATCTAAATTGTATTATAATGATGGGATATCTAATGAAACTTGAAGAAGGAATAATAGGAATCATTTACCAATTTTTGGGATTGTTGTAAAGTCATTTACGATTTGTTTCAACAAAAAGCTTGATAGTACTGAAATTATTAAAAACGTTTGTTAAAAATATTTTTATTGCGAGTGGTTGTATAGTTTTTATATTTTATTATAGTGTATGTAATATTAAATAAAGATTTCTTATTTGAAATGCCCCAATCAGATAATCAAATTTTATTAATTATTTTCATATCTTCAATGCTGTACTTTTTATTTCAATGCTGTAATTTCTACTTCTGTAATGAAAGATTTATTAGCGGTGATGACTCAAAGCTTTCAAAGTTAATTAAAAAGTTAATTAATATGATAAAGCCTAAAATGAGAGGCAAGCAATTAATAAAAAAAGATCATTTGTAATGATTGCGAGTCAAGTAACATTTCTCGTTTTCTTTTTGTCTGAACTCTTACTTTATACCGCCTAAAAATTTTTGTTGTTAAAGATACAGTCGTAAAATTAGATGGAGAAACTTTTGTTTTACCTTCTAAAAACAACATTTGAGCTATGTTCAAAATCAAACGAAAATACTGATTCTGACTCAAAAAGTAAATACTTTTAAATTTAATGATAGTAAATATACTTTTGCCTAAATGTAGCAAAAATCATATTGTTTGAAAATACAGATTTAAAAGTAGTTAAATTAAAAAGATAAAGAGGGATATGTCGATACATTAAGGTGGAATAATCAAACGATTGTGACATTGCGAAAAAGTCACTGTTACTTTAGAAAAAGACACTACAGTGATGAGATCATAAAAAGATCATATATTGCTTACAGGGATCTTTTCACATCATGTTATGTTATGTGTCGGTTTGCTAATATATTATAGTAAGGATTTTTCAAAAATCATAATTTTGTGGACATTCATAAACTAAACTAAAAAGGTTTAGTTTATTTTTGATTGACATAATTATAGGAGGTAGATTCTTTGAATGAATTATATTCAAAAATAAGCAGTACAACAAAACATATGTTATACCAGTATATGAAAGATAATGATTTTCATTACTAAACTATAGTTTCGATTACTTCTTCCAACATTGTATTCAAAAATATCAAATTCAAGTGATTAGTCATCACTTTTCAAATCACAAGATTGAAGGATTAACTGTTATTGATGAATTAGGTATTAGTTTTTCTTATGAAAAATAATCCTATTGTCAAAGCAATTTCACTCTATGTCATGAGTTAGGTCATCTGGTTTTTGAATCATGAAGGTAATTATTTTGCAGAATCTATTGATAATCAAGAGAAAACCTACTAGAGCGAGAAGCAAATATCTTCTCTGCTATCGTATTAATACCAGACATTGTTTTACTATCTAAAATATACTATAGTTGCGATAGTTTTTCAGAAAGTACAAAGATAGTCTTGAGGTTTCAAAACAAGCCCTTTACTACCGTCTACTTGATCTACTTCGAGAATATTTTTCAACATGGAATATCAAATTAAATCTGCCGTAGAAAAATATATGAACGGTCAAAATCTTGCACTTCTAATTTTGCTTTACGAAATTAAAGAAAATATTATCAAAAGAATTCAATGAGTATAAACCTTCTATCGTTAATCAGATTAAGAAAAAGAATGAGTAAGGTAAATTTTTGTGACCAGTCAAGATTTTCCAGAGTTGTTGAATCGAAAACAATGGGATAAGATACAAAAATAATGAGACAAATTTTTAAAAATATGGTCAGTTTATAACAAAGGTAAATCGATCACATATGTTTGGGATGACAAAAAGTTATCCGCAAGCGAGGCGAAAAAAAAGCAAATTACAACTGCTTTTAATGTGAGAAAAATAATTTTTATTAACAACAAATATTTATGAATTTAATATAGTTAGATGTTCAAAATACCTCATCCCTATCCAACCATGGATAGGGTTTTTCGTGTTGATAATACGCTTCAAACAATCTACACTGGATTGGAGATGAAATAGTTCATGATTACTAATTTTATCTGCGTGACAATTTTGGATATTATCACAATGACGTTTAATATGCCAAAATAGCATTTTTAATATTATTTTCTTTTTAAATTTTTCATGAATCTATAATAACAAATACAGTCTATAAAAATATAAAATCCTAAATGGTGAGAAATATCAGCTAAACAGTAAGTTAATTTATCTTTTTAAAGAAAATCACCTAATCTGTAGATAGGTGATTGATTATAATAGTCTCAATCTTTGTTGGTTAATATAATTCATCCTTTGTTGGTTCAATGACTTCAATATAAAATCTCTCTACTTGTGAAGCTAGATAACCTTTTTGAAGAATCATTTGCTTTTCATAAACAATTCAACAAAAGAATTGAGGGACAAGAGATCATTTGAGCTGATATTAAACTTCTTTGATTTACAAAGATTCATGACTTCATTTCCAAATATACTTACCTCTTCAATACGTTGGTTGTCAAAAACATTTTTTGAATTAATGTCTCAAGATTTTTGATAAAGTCATACAAATTTTCATATTGTTCATCTAAGTTTTCCATAGTAAATCCTTTTCTAGTCGTATCCATATTTTTTTAATGCTTCATTGTAAGCCTCACTACCTTTTTAAATAGTAATCATGTTTTTGTTCCACTAATATCAACAGTAAACACTCCATCTTTAAATGTATAGCTTTCAGTTCGATTTATAATTTGTGAACCACTCAATTCAATTACTTTATTCTTTTTGATCAATAACAAAATTATCAGCCTCACCACTATCAATTTTTCCATTATCTCCAGAAATAGTAAATACTTGTTCATTTCTACCTTCACTAATCCAGTAATACTCACCATCTAAAGTTTGGTTATTTTGATTGGAACATGAAATAAGGATAATAGCTGAAATAGATACAAACAGCACACTAAGGATTTTTCTCATATATATACCTCCTTCTTCTATATAGTATACTCGAATATTATTACAGAGTTGATACAACAAATGTCTGTTATAATAGAAAATTCTAACAATGTCTATTATAACAGCAAAGAAATCAATTAATCTATAACTTTTAAAAGGACTCTAAAAACAATGTATGGTATAATTGATATAAGAATATGGTTTTTATCAGTGAGACTCTAAAATGGTAACAAGAAAACAGCACTACTATCCTGAGATCGTTAATAAAGCACTTTGCGGATGAACATGGAAAACTTCATGTCTACATAAGAATGGCTAATAAATGCCAAAATAATGTCGTATGAAAAAGATATGTTCGGGAAATAATACTTACGAAAGCAATGGTGTTGTAGATAACATATTAGAAAAATAAGTTATCCAAATTTGAAACCACTATGGAGTATATTGAAGTATATTTTTAAATGATTGGTATAAACCTGATTTTTACAATATCAGAAGTTGATATGGAATCTATTTATCAGTATTTAATACTGCAATCATTACGTACTGATAGTGGGAGAATAAATTTTTATAAGAATGTTTGATAATATTTTTTCTCCTTCACCAAGAAAACCAATAGAACTAAAAAGAAATACAACAAAGTAAGAATCATATTGAAAGATTCAACTCGATTTTTCAGATTATTTGGAAAAGTATATAGAATCTATTCATATCCCTGAAAACATGACATGCATATCGCCTATAGCACAGAGATTTACTTACTAGCGATAACCCTGTTATGCAACTGATGAATGAAACAAATAATTTTTCCAATAAATCCATTTCTATGCATAGAATTTCAAGATATAAATTTAAATCCCTCCTCAAATCTAATTGTAGCATTAACTAAGGATAAAATTCGCTACTTAAATGAAGCAACTCATAAATACTGCTAGTTATTATATTATTTCTAATCAGCCTTTTAGCTTTATCCGAAAAATTCTATATATATAATAGGGTTTAACAACCCAGAATGGACCTTTAAAAGTCACACTTTCAATTGACTGAAAATAACTAAACATAAAAAGACGAATAGTATTTTTATCTGATATTCAAAAAGAGATCACTCCTCTTTTATTTTTCTTTCAAATATACTATTACTATCGATTTATTATTTCATTCAGATCGTTCATTAATGGCAAGGGTTGATAAAAATTTAGATATGTTATCTTTAGAATATCGAAGAACATCAGACATATTTATATAATGTTCAACAATTTTCAATCCATCAACTGATTTCATCACCCATATCTTCAGTTTTATCCTTCCTATTCACATGAATTTCAACTCTATATTCACAGATGTTGGTGCAAAGCAATCCATTAAAAATATTATATTCATCCCCCATATATAGATTTTAAATGATAATAATAAAAAGCTTGTTTGAAATTTAAATCTTTGAATTTATTGTTGTAAATATATTTAGAATCCAACAAAATAATTTCTTTTTGTCTTTATCAATGTGAAAGTGATCGAATTGGATTTTTCTTATCACCGTCGGATAATTAGACTTTCTCAAAGACTCAGCTTCTATATACATTTTATCCGGCTTTAAGAAAGTAACTCCTGAGTTTTTCACCCCATATTATTCTATCGGTCTCTGGATCAATTCTAGCAAATTTTCCATTCAAAAACTTCTATCATCGTTTCCCAATATGTATCAAATTTAGTTGTTGCTAAAATTACATTAGATAACGTGCTGGTGCGCCATCTATGAATCAGAGCATTGATCAACCTTTTCTCTTCATCTTTGAAGTAATTAGCACGAAATTCGCTCTAATTCTAAAAATACATCTTGAAAAATCCTTAAAAAAATAGGGTTCCTTGGAAAATTAGAATATGAATAAAAATATCAACAAATTTAGAATATGATTCAAATGAATATGAAAGAACATATTCCATACATTCACTTATAAATTCACTGTAATTAATATTAAGAGTTGTAACAAACGGCATAAAAACGATTCCGTTTTTGAATAACAACGTTTGATTTTTCTAATTGTTTTATTCCAATCAACTCTACAGAATATCCAAATTTCTCTACTTTAGTCTGTCGTTGATACAAACCATAATTTTTCATATAACGAACAACTGTTTGGTAAGAATCAAACGGAAACTGATTTTGTTCTCCGGTTCCAGAACTGCACCACCTCTATAAAAAGAGATGAAGCATTCCATTCATAACTTCTATCTTTTCATCATCTGTTAGAGATTGATAGTCAAAATGTTTTGGAAATGAGAAAAATATCTTCGTCTTGCAAAATCATACCTACAAAGTTACAGTACCTTTTTGTCCCATAACTCACTACATAATCAGGTATTTTTGATGCAATAGCCCCATCAACTTATCTCCATCCATTAAAAAGTGAGTATTCATTTTTATCTCATACACTCACCTTCTATTGACCGTCTAGGGAAGAAGTGCTATACTTTCACTACTAGAGTCACTGACAGATGTGCTCACACTTTCACTACTAGAGTCACTGACAGATGAACTTATTCCTACTATTTGCTCAGAATCTTCCTTTTTACCTAATTCTTTATCGGCTTTTTCAAATTCTTCTTTTATTTCATCATAAATATTTATAAATACATCTGAGAGAGATATCTTTAGGATCAGGCGCTTCACTAAAGTCGTTAAATAGTTTGGAAAAATGATTTTATATCACTATTAAATAATTTAATGTCTTTTTAAGGATGCCTTCTGGATATCTTCCCAAAGATAATGCAAAACTTTGTTTTTGATAATTGTAAACGAAATCTGAACCACCGTAAACCCTTACAAAAATTGACCAATTTGCTTGTCATCCGATAGTTCTAGTTCTTCTACAATAAACTTATTTAATGACTTATAGAAACAATTCCATTCATATTCTTCTGTACCAATTTTAAATGTAAATGAATTTAATAGATTTTCCACTCTTATCATATTCTGGTTCAACATTTTTATAAACAAAATTAAATCTCCGTTTTAAATGCAGTATCAATTACATTAACATTTTGATCACTAGTGTTGACTGTTCCGATTATATGAAGATTACTAGGTATACATACCTTATCTACATCATTTGGTATCAATCTTTTTATTTTGCAGATAATTAGAAATTGGCGAATTATCAATAAGATATGCACTCTTACCATCTTCATTCCTATCTAACAATTGGGACGTATCTCCAAATATAGATGCGATATTCCCCCTAGACATTTCTTCTATAATCAAGAAAACATCATTATCAAGGGTATCCTAAAGCTCTTTCCAAAGATTTGAGTGAATATACCTGGGACAAATTGATAAGAAATTTCTCCATCTTTTTGACTCTGGCAATATACTACAATAAAAATCATAATAACTATATTCGCTGTGGATCGTGGTTCGAAGAACAAAAGGATTCCCTTTTTCATCAGGTAATCCGGTAACTTTCTCTCACTATCTCTGAAATTCATGACTTTTTCCAGTACCCGGTGCACCAAAATGAATTTCTTGGACATAACTAGAGCCTTTTTCGCACTCAGGGGACATGAAATATATCAGCACTAATATTCAAAAATATCTTCACTTAATGGGTGTTCAAAATGTATTAATGTATTCTATGTAAGACGCAACTGGATCTTTATCTACACCTGAATCAGTAGCTGTCCAATACAAATCTTCGTCTGCAGTGACAATATCAAAAGATATCCCTTGTTGATCTTGATAAATCATCAATTGTAGCTCCATTACACCAGTTTTACTGATTTTTATAAAACCAATTGTTTCTAAAACAGATAGCGATTGTTTTACAAATCGTTTTTCATCTCCACCAGTAATCTCAACTTCTTTTTGAAAATTGTTCCGGTTACTATCATCATTAATCAATTCTAGAATTTCAGGGATTGATTTGTTGTTTTAATTACATCGTCTTCAGCAAGAATATAGTTTTTAAAAATGACTAATTGTGATCTCAGAAACTATATTTAAAAATTGATTATAATACAAAACTTTTAAAAGAATTCTGAGAGGACAATGCAATAACCTTCACTAATTTGAGTATCAAATGCTCCACTACGTTCACGTTTTGGATTTGGATATTGAAATTTCTTGATAAATTGACCTATGACATACTCTATTTGATTATTTGGATCAAATTAGTATTATTTGAGTCTTTCTCTAATCCAAAATAAAGATTATAAACAGGAAGCCATCCGTTTTTAGCTTGCCATTTTAACTGGCTAGGATGGTTCCATTTTTATATTTCGCATAATTAGCGACTGAAATTAAGTTCTGTTTAAGTTCGTAAATTCGTAAATCATTTTGTAAAGTGATACTTAATCATAAATTCTCCAAACATTTTTATTCGCTAATTGTATTATATTATGATTGATATTTTTACAAACTCTTTTACGCTATTGCCGAGAACTTTCGCCAATAATGGAGGAACTGCATTTCCAATCATCTGATATTGAGCTCCTCTAGAACCTAAAAATTCAAAATCATCAGGAAAACTCTGCAATCTTACGGCCTCCCTTACTGTAATAGTTCTAGCTTGTTTTGAATCAAAATGAATGAAACGATTTCCATCTTTGTGCAGATGAGCAATAATTGTTGTACTCAGAATGTCAGGTCTTAACACATGGTATCTATGAATTTGTGACGAGGAACCAACATGTTCTTCATATAACTTGGTTAATGCAGAACTCTGAGTGTATTTCTCAGTACCATCTTCTAGATCCTTAGCTAGTAATTGAAAAATCTTCATATCCCTTACATTTTTGGTATCTTGGAACGTGATCAGAAACAATCACTCAGAAGATTCTGTTGGAAAATATACATCCTTCTTTTCATGTGCCTTATCCTCAAATATTGGCTTGAACCTTTGTAAATGCTAATAGCTTCATATACAGTTACTGGTTTCTTTACTTTATTTGAAGGTAGCATCCTTTATAAAAATCGTTTAGAATATCTTGAATATTTACAATCTTTAAACTTTTCCTTATTAACTCCAGAAGAATAACTCTTTTTCTGTTTTGTGGTACCCCGTAGTCGCTAGCATTTACAATAGCCTTTTTAAATCATCTATAATTTCATAACCAATTTTGATCAAAACCTTCTTTTATCAATTCAGTTACAGCTACTCCACCAGGCTTGGCACTTAAAGATCCAGGAACATTTTCAAAAACGAATACCATTGGTTTTATAACGTTTTACAATATTTAAATAATGTTCAAACAAATAGTACGATAATCATCATGCATACCATTTTCATCTCTAACTCTACGCACCATAGAATATGCCTGACATGGGGACCACCAAGTACAATATCTATACCATTAGATTTATTTACAAAATAATCTAGCCCAGGGGACTTCCCAAATTTGTTATCATTCAACCAGCAAACAATTCCTCTTCACGTTGAATATCAAAATGTAGACTGAATCATCTCGCATCATCATAATTCCATTTATTCTTTAATCTATTTCTCAGAGTTTTTAACTTGAGGTTCTAACCACTCTACGGCGCCACCTCTTCAAACTGACCGGTTTGTAAAAAGCCCTCTGATAGCCCTCCAGCACAGCAAATAGATCTAAAAGTATTTTAATTTTGACAAGTTCTAGCTCTCTTTCTCTAGTAATTCCTTGACTTTAAGTCAACAGCTTTCCCCAACAATGGTGGTACTGCATTACCAACTTGTCGGTACTGTTGAGACTTATTCCCATAAAAACAAAATCATCTGGAAAACTCTGTAACCTAGCATTTTCGCGAACCGTTGGAATTCGATTCCATTTGTAATGAAAATGTGATCGATGACCTGTATTTATAGTCAAGGAAGGTTTTTTACTGTGGTATCGAGTCAATGCTTCATTATATTTGAACATAGTGTTATACGGTTCAGGCAACGCTCGGAAATTTTTACCTTCTGGTACCATTGAAATTAAATCAATAGTCTTTTGTTCGTGCTTCGTACCAACATGATTATGAAGTTTATTAGAATTTTCCCTCATTAATTCTTGATACATACTTGTTGGTTGAGTAGTATAATCGCATATTTCACTTCCCTGATCATCTTCTAACGAAGGCAAATCTCCTATCAGCTTGTTCACAAGTGATATAGTGTTCCTTCTCTACAAACGGTACCGGATATTCAAAGTCACCTATACCATTTAAAACACCTACAAAAAATACACGTTTTCGAATTTGAGGCACACCGAAATCAGGAGCAAATAGTATTTTACTTTTCATTTTGTATCCCAATTCTGAAAAGTCATCAATAATTCGTTTTGCACCTTTTCCATCGAACAAATTTAATAGCCCAGGCACGTTTTCGAGAACTACAACTTTAGGTTTAGTAATTGATGCAAATTTTACCATTGCCTCATACAAAGTGTTTCTCTCATCATGTTCATCTCTCGGACCAGCTAATGAAAAACCTTGACATGGTGGACCCCCAACTAATACATCAATCTGAATATTATGTTGATTTAGGTAATCGGTAATATAACTTAAATTACTATGGTCGAATAAATTAAGTTTCATAATTTCAGCATCACCATGGTTTTTCTTTGAATGTTTTTAACGTATGCATCATCAAAATCCACCCAATACTACATTAAAACCAGCATCCATAAATCCTCTTGAAAGACCTCCAGCACCTGAAAATAAGTCAACAACATTAAATTTTTGTGTTAGAAAGGTCACTTTCCTTCCCTTTTTGACTTTCACCATATTCTAGACACTCTCTAATTCTATCCTGAGCAGTTTTTCCAGGAAAACAAATCAAAGCTGTTCAAATATTTGATCCGGCACCTTAATTTTCAACTCTCTTCCTTTAATTAAAATTTTCGTCTGCACCTTCTCATGCTCACCTCTAGACATTCTTACCTCCTTCTATTCTTCATTGATAAAAGGTCTCAATTGATTCTATTATATCATTTTTAAGCAAAAGTTAATAAATTTTACTTCCTACAAATATCTAAAATTAAAATGCTTACTCTAGCACGAGAAGTTAAATCACTACCACTATAAGATAAGCTTCCAATACTTTTTCCACAGCATCTTAAATATAGACTCCCGATAGTACTCTAATATACCTCAATTTTCTAATAATACTTAACAGAGTATTTTTAATAAGTCTAAATAAAATCATAAACTAACTTTTCGAAAAATGTATGTTTTCAGAGCTCATCGTTTATTGAAAATTTAGTTTTTCATTTTTAAAAGATATAAAAAATTTTTTAAAACTAGATTGTTACTGATTCCGATACTTATTTGTTATTTGACGGAAAGAGTAGTTGCTTCTCTGTGCTGATAAGCATTAGGCTGTTAACAAAATAAGTATTAACTAACCATCGTATAATAAATCAGTGAAAAAAGAACTGCTATCAATGAAAACAGAAAAGAAATGAAATATCTGAAGGTGAGCACTGTGGCTGGGGCTGGTAAGGAAGAGAGATAGTGGTGTGAGACTGTTGAACAACAATTTTTCTAAACTTTATAGGGTGGGAAATGGCGGTGTGGTAAAGAGGAAACGTTTTCTGGCACAAAGTTGTTGACATTTTCGGTGCGGAGATCTTTCGAAGGACATCGGATGTGTTTCGGCGACGGGTGTGGACGATGCGGCGTTAAAATTATGAGCTTGTTGTTCGACCGTGTGAGCAAGTTATGTTACCGGTACTAAATCGAACATATGTTCGGTTGATATTGAGGGTCTGGTTTTCGTGGCTGTTCGAGCTGGCTGAAGGCGCACATGGTTTGTGTGAAATGCATCGGCTGCAAACTGGGATGTGATTCTCGGCTTAACCTGAACAGTGCGGGCTGGTGACCGTGACTTTCGAGGGTGAATACAAAATGATATAAATACTATTTCAACTCTGATTGTTATGGTCGAGAACGTGTGTTTGTGGTGTGCAAATGATGTGGTGACTTTAATCATTACAGAGGAAGACGCTAGCGGACAACATTCAGAAGATTTTGCTCGTGGAAGATCGGGAGATGACCTGTGCGTTCTGCTCGACCGGCAGTATCGGGGGTGTGGAAAGATACAATAAACCGTAATCATCGGTACAGCTGGCTAAGACGCGGTACCGGGAAAGGTGGCACGACGAACTGCTGCTGCAACTGTTCCAGCCAATGGGCATTGACTCGACCTACGATAAGTGCAAACCACGGTCGTCGATCACATTTCTTACAGTCGGTCCCAACGGTTCGCCAGTGCGGGTCAATGATTTGTTTTGAATAATACTCGGCAATACCATTTCAAGTTATTAATATTGGGCTGTTGGACGAGATACTGAGGCAGATCTGTTGCGGTGCTGATCGGGTTGTTGTTGAATTTGAGATCTGGGCTGGTGCGCGTCGCAGATGTTGGTGATGGTCACATGTCGGGCAGCGTGTGGAGCAGGGGCCAGAAGGATAATGCACGATGATTATCGTGATTGTTGTTTGAACGTGTGTTGTGAGCGTTATAAACCAGTGGGTGCAGTGCGGACAAATGCCAGTGATGGGCGGCTGTTTGATGAGAGGGTTTGGGTCAGTGGTTGTGAAATTATGGATGATTTTATGAAATAACTGGCGATGCTACGGAGGATTGCATTCACAAACGTTTATGAAAAGTGCTTTACCTTCAAATAAATGAAACTCCGGTAACTGATGATGTTTACAAGGTTCAGTAATGTTGAGGATAAGAACACGTAATGG
>BNJU01002033.1_pt1 | contig 96383 bp, 123 predicted proteins | sample 8539281 | NCBI WGS metagenome assembly BNJU01 (sample SAMD00202456, study PRJDB9452) | human saliva metagenome | isolation source: human saliva | place: Japan
GTTCTTTTGGCGTGCTTCTTTATCAGTAAAGCAAACCTTCAGAAGTTGAAAGGATGTAATTCAAGTCGTTAAGAACTTTTGGAAGATCTTCACGTTTTGTATAACCACGCAAACCTATGGTTTAGATACACGTTTCAAGTTTGTGATCTACTCTACCGTTGCTCCGTGGAAGTCACGTACACGTGGAAGTGAAACTGTTACCAATTTATCCAAGAATTCGTACATACGTTCACCACGAAGGGTGACTTTTTGCACCGATCGCAACACCTTCACGAAGACGGAAGCCGGCGATTGATTTTTTTAGCCTTAGTGATCAATGGTTTTTTTGACCTGAGATCAAAGCAAGCTCTTCAGCAGCTTTTTTTCAAGGTTTTTAGTATTTGATACTGCATCACCGACACCCATGTTCAAAACGATTTTTATCAACTTTTTGGCACAGCCATAACTGATGAATAGTTGAACTGTTCAGTCAATGATGGTACTACTTCATTAAGGTATTTTTTTCTTTTTAAACGATTAGCCATTATACTTCTCCTTTCCTTCGTGATTAGTCAAGCACTTCGCCTGATTTTTTTGTTGTAGCGAACTTTTTTTGCCGTCTACAAATTTGTAGCCAACACGTCCAGCAACACCGTTTTTTTGTCCAAAACTTGAACGTTAGAAGCATGGATTGGAGCTTCTTTTTTTCAACGATTGCACCTTGAGGGTTTTTCGTTATTTGGACGTTGGTGTTTCTTGATGATGTTTACACCTTCTACAACAACTTTATTTACTTTTTTGGAAGAGCAGTAAGAACAACAGCTTCTACGCCTTTTGTCTTTACCAGCGATAACGCGAACTTTGTCGCCTTTTTTTACAAACATTTTTATTCTCCTTTTATTCTTACGCCCTGATGGGCACCCTGGCTGAGCCAGGGGACTGTGTTTGTTTTTTGATTGATTAAAGTACTTCTGGAGCAAGTGATACGATCTTCATGAAATCCACCGTCACGCAATTCACGTGCAACTGGGCCAAAGATACGAGTTCCGCGAGGAGTTTTGTCGTCACGGATGATCACTGCTGCATTTTCGTCGAACTTGATGTATGAACCATCTTTACGACGAGCACCTGATTTAGTACGAACGATAACAGCTTTTACAACGTCACCTTTCTTAACCGCACCACCAGGAGTAGCTTGTTTTACAGATGCAACGATTACATCACCGATGCTCGCGAATTTACGTTTTGAACCACCAAGAACTTTGATTGTCAAGATTTCGCGTGCGCCACTGTTGTCAGCGACTTTCAAACGAGTTTCTGTTTGAATCATTTACGTTTTCTCCTTTCAGGTATGATTAGATGATGACCGCTTTTTCAACGACTTCTACAAGACGGAAGCGTTTTTGTAGCTGAAAGCGGACGAGTTTCCATGATACGAACGATATCGCCTTCTTTAGCAACATTGTTTTTCATCATGAGCTTTGTATTTTTTTAGAATAGTTGATACGTTTACCATAGACTGGGTGGTTACGTTTAGTTTCAACTACAACTGTGATTGTTTTTGTCCATTTTGTCAGACACAACGCGTCCAACAAGAACTTTACGATTATTGCGTTCCATTGAAATTCTCCTTCCCTAGTCTATTATTTAGCTTCTGATTGAACAGTTTTGATACGAGCGATTTGTTTTTTCACTTCTTTCAAACGTCCAGTTTGTTCCAATTGACCAGCAGCTGCTTGGAAACGAAGTTCAAACAATTCTTTCTTCAATTCATTTTCACGCTTCGCGAGTTCTTCTTGAGAAAGACCACGAAGTTCTTTAACAAATTCTTTTTACTTCTGTAAGTTTCATGACCTCTCCTTATTCTGCTTCACGTTTCACAAATTTAGTTTTAACTGGCAATTTGTGGCTAGCAAGACGAAGTGCTTCGCGTGCGATCTCTTCAGATACACCAGCGATTTCGAACATCACTTTACCACGTTTAACTGGTGCTACCCAACCTTCAGGAGCCCCTTTACCAGATCCCATACGTACCCCGATAGCTTTTAGCGGTGTATGATTTGTGTGGGAAAAATCTTAATCCAAACTTTACCACCACGTTTCATGTAACGAGTCATGGCGATACGAGCAGCTTCGATTTGACGGTTTGTGATCCAGTGGCTAGTTGTAGCTTGAAGACCGTATTCACCGAATGCTACTTCTTTTTCCACCTTTTTGCTTCACCGCGCATTTTACCACGGAATTCGCGACGGTGTTTTTACACGTTTAGGTACTAACATTGGTTATTTACCTCCTTTAGCGTCTTTACGAGCTGGAAGAACTTCACCACGGTAGATCCATACTTTAACACCAAGTTTACCGTAAGTAGTGTCTGCTTCTTCCCAAGCGTAATCGATATCAGCGCGAAGTGTGTGAAGTGGAACAGTTCCTTCAGAGTATCCTTCTGCACGGGCAATATCTGCACCGTTCAAACGACCTGATACTTGAGTTTTTGATTCCTTTAGCTCCCAGCACGCATAGCACGTTGGATCGCTTGTTTTTTGTGCACGACGGAAAGCAACACGTTGTTCCAATTGACGAGCGATTCCTTCACCAACAAGGTGAGCATCCAAGTCAGGACGTTTGATCTCAATGATGTTGATGTGTACTTGTTTACCAGTCAATTTGTTAAGAGCTGCACGAAGTGCATCAACGTTTGCTCCACCTTTTACCGATAACCATACCTGGTTTAGCAGTGTGAAGAGAAACGTTAACTTTGTTTACTGCGCGTTCGATTTCAATAGTTGAAACGGCTGCGTCAGCCAATTCTTTTTGAATGAATTTACGGATTGCAAGATCTTCATGAAGGTAATCCGCGTATTCTTTTTCAGCATACCATTTGGCATCCCAATCACGGATGATACCAACACGCATACCAATTGGATGTACTTTTTTTGACCCACGAGTTTACCTCCTTATTTTTTTCTGCAACAGCTACTGTGATGTGAGCTGTACGTTTGTTGATTGGTGAAGCTGAACCTTTCGCACGTGGACGGAAACGTTTCATTGTTGGTCCTTCGTTTGCGAATGCTTCAGATACTACCAAGTTAGCTTTTTTTCCAAACCAAAGTTGTTTTCAGCGTTTGCTACTGCTGAGTTCAACACTTTAAGGATGATCCCTGCAGCTTTGTTTGGTGTGAATGTCAAAAATAGCGATGGCATCGGCTACGCTTTTACCACGGATGTTGTCAAGAACAAGACGTGATTTACGAGGTGAAACACGCACTGTACGAGCCATTGCTTTAGCTGAAGTAATTTCTGCCATTTATGTTCTCCTTATTTTCTACGTGTCTTCTTGTCGTCTGCCGCGTGACCTTTGTAAGTACGAGTTGGTGCAAATTCACCAAGCTTGTGACCTACCATGTCTTCTTGGATGTAAACAGGTACATGTTTACGTCCATCATAAACTGCGATAGTGTATCCGATGAAACTTGGGAAGATCGTTGAACGACGTGACCAAGTTTTAATTACTTTTCTTTTTCGTCGTTTGCTTGAGCTTCAACTTTTTTTCATCAAATGCTCATCGACGAAAGGTCCTTTTTAAGACTACGTCCCATTTTTGTAATTTTCTCCTTTAAAATTTAGTACCACAGCGGCTTGCGCTGCTATGCGACGCTACCGAGCTGGCGGAAAGTGTAAGCTAGTTGCTTATGATTATTTTTTTGGTTGCGACGACGAACGATAAGTTTGTCAGATTTCGCTTTCTTGTTACGAGTTTTAAGACCAAGCGCAGGTTTACCCCAAGGAGTAGATGGCGCTTTACGTCCAACTGGTGCTTTACCTTCACCACCACCGTGTGGGTGATCATTCAGGGTTCATTACAGAACCACGAACTGTAGGGCGAACACCTTTCCAGCGGTTACGTCCCGCTTTACCAAGGTTAACAAGTCCATGTTGTTCGTTTCCGACAACACCAACTGTAGCACGGCAAGTTCCAAGAATCATACGAACTTCGCCTGATTGAAGACGAACAAGTACATATTTACCTTCAGAACCCAATACTTGAGCAGAAGCTCCAGCAGACGTACCAATTCTCCACCTTTACCAGGTTTCAATTCGATGTTGTGGATCAAAGTACCAACTGGGATGTTAGCAAGTGGAAGAGCGTTTCCGACTTTGATATCTGCTTCTGGTCCTGATACGATGCGTTGACCTACTTCAAGACCTTTAGGGGCGATGATGTAAGCTTTCACACCGTCAGTGTAGTGTACAAGCGCGATGTTAGCTGAGCGGTTTGGATCGTATTCGATCGTTTTAACGACTGCTTCAACTCCATCTTTGTTACGTTTGAAATCGATCAAACGGTAATGACGTTTGTGTCCACCACCTTGGTGACGAACAGTGATACGACCGTTGTTGTTACGACCTGCTTTGTTTTTTTAAGAGAAACAAGCAAAGTTTTTCTCAGGTGTGTTTGTTGTGATTTCAGCGAAATCAAAGAAGTCATATTACGGCGACCGTTTGTTGTTGGTTTATAAACACGAATTCCACGATATTTCCTCCTTAGATTATTCAGCTTCAGTAGCAAACAACTCGATTGCTTTAGAATCAGCTGCAAGCGTGATGATAGCTTTTTTAGTTTTTGAAGTAAAACCAGTGTAACGTCCAACGCGTTTTGCTTTAGGTTTTACGTTTACAGTGTTCACATTCGCAACTTTTTACACCTTCAAACGCAGCTTCAACAGCTTGTTTGATCAAAAGTTTAGTGAGCGCGAGTGTCAACTTCGAATACATATTTGCCTGCTTCAAGTTGAGCCATTGACTTTTCAGTGATAACAGGTTTTTTTGATAACATCATACAAATTCATTATGCAAGAACCTCCTCGATTTTTAGAGATAGCTGCTTGAGTAACAAGAAGTTTGTCACTATTTGCGATGTCAAGAACACTTGCAGTTGTAGCAGTCGCAACTTTCACGTTTGGAAGGTTACGAGCTGAAAAGAGCTGCGAATTCATTTCCTTCTTCAAGAATAACAAGGACTTTAGAATCGATGCTCAAAGCTGCAAGAACTTTTGCAAATTCAGCAGTTTTTGGAGCTGTAAATTCAAGAGAATCAACGGCTACAAATTTGTTTTCAGCAACTTTTTCTGAGTAAACAGATTTAAGTGCAAGGCGACGAACTTTTTGAGGAAGTTTGTACGCATAGCTACGTGGAGTTGGTCCGAAGACGATTCCACCACCACGCCATTGTGGAGAGCGGATAGAACCTTGACGAGCACGTCCAGTTCCTTTTTGACGCCATGGTTTGCGTCCGCCACCTGAAACGGCTGAACGGTTTTTAACTGCGTGAGTTCCTTGACGAAGGCTAGCACGTTGGCTGATGATCACATCAAATACAACTGCTTGGTTTGGTTCGATACCAAAGATCGCATCGTTAAGAACAACTTCGCCCGCTTGTTTACCAGTTTGGTCGAATAATGTTACATTTGCCATTTTGACTGTATTCCCCTTTCCTTATTATTTACCAGCTTTAACTGCTGACTTGATAGTGATAAGAGATTTCTTAGCACCTGGTACGTTACCTTTGATAAGGATAACGTTCTTTTTCTGGAACAACTTGAACAACTTCAAGGTTTTGAATTGTTACACGATCGCCACCCATACGTCCTGCAAGGTTTTTACCTTTGAATACGCGGTTAGGTGCAACAGGTCCCATAGAACCTGGACGACGGTGGTAACGAGAACCGTGAGCCATTGGTCCACGTGATTGTCCGTGGCGTTTGATAACACCTTGGAAACCTTTACCTTTAGAAGTACCAGTTACATCAACAATGTCTCCAGCTTCGAAAGTGTCAACTGTGATTTCAGCACCAACTTCCAAGCCTTCAACGTTTTTTTGAATTCACGAATGAAGCGCTTAGGAGCCGTGTTAGCTTTTTGCTACATGTCCTTTAGCAGGTTTGTTGCTCAATACTTCGCGTTTGTCATCGAAACCAACTTGGATAGCGTTGTAACCATCTGTTTCAACAGTTTTAACTTGAAGAACAACGTTTGGAGTTGCTTCGATAACTGTTACAGGGATCAATTCGCCAGCTTCAGTGAAGATTTGAGTCATTCCCACTTTTTTCCCTAAGATTCCTTTTGTCATGAGAAAATAGTTCCTTTTCTATAGTTTTTTATTCAAAAAGTTTTTAACGAGCGTTTTTTATGCTCTGGATCAAGCTTTAGATTAAAGTTTGATTTCTACGTTTACACCACTTGGAAGATCCAATTTCATCAAAGCGTCAACTGTTTTTTGAGTTGGGTTGATGATGTCGATCAAACGTTTGTGTGTACGCATTTCGAATTGTTCGCGAGAATCTTTGTATTTGTGAGTCGCACGAATGATTGTGTAGAGGCTACGCTCAGTTGGAAGTGGGATTGGACCCGCAACTTGTGCACCTGTACGAGTAGCTGATTCTACGATTTTTGCAGCCGCTGTGTCGAGTGTACGGTGTTCGTACGCTTTCAAACGGATGCGGATTTTTTTGTTTGCCATCTTTTTTTCTCCTTTTTCGTCTATTTAAGATAATAGGCTAGCTCCACAAGAAAACCGACGCGCGTTGCGTGGCAATGCAACCGAGCGTGTCGCAACCTCTTGCATCAAAGCTAATAGCTGTTTTTCACAGCACCATAGTAGTTTAACACAAACAAAGGCCCAATGCAAGGGATTTGAGAAGATTTTTTTCGTTTTTTTGATGAAAGTGTTTTCGAAAGAAAAAGCGTGCTAAAAAAGTTGCTATTATATAGGAAAAAGGGAGCGAGACAGAACAAATTTATATCCAATTTGTTCGTCGTCTCGCCCCTCGCACTGAGTTGATTAGGTTATCTTTGGAGCTTAACAAGCGAACAAAGATACCAATCAACCACTGCGTCTAGCAGTTATTCCTATTATTCTCAGATGGCTGTAGTCTTTTTTCTTCCTATTTATCTATTTCTAGAAATTCCGTCCTGACTTGTTATAGCCATATTTTTCGACGAAATGCTCACGGAATTCTAAGAGATTGTCATCCATGATGGCTTGACGGACCTGCTTCATGAGGTTGATCAAGAAATACAAGTTGTGGTAGCTGGTCAAGCGAATGCCGAAGGTCTCATCTGCCTTGAGGAGGTGGCGAAGGTAAGCTCGGGTATAGTTCTTACAAGTGTAGCAATCACATTCGGGATCCAGCGGTGTAAAGTCTTCTGCAAATTGCGCATTTTTCACTACTAGGCGTCCTTGGCTAGTCATACAGGTACCATTTCGCGCAATCCGCGTCGGCAAGACACAGTCAAACATGTCCACTCCACGAATAACGCCATCAATCAGACTGTCTGGAGCTCCTACTCCCATGAGATAGCGTGGCTTGTTTTCTGGTAAGAGCGGAGTAGTGAAATCAAGCACGGCATTCATCTCTTCATGGCTTTCCCCAACAGCTAAGCCACCGATGGAATAGCCTGGGAAGTCCATGCTGACCAAATCTTGAGCAGACTGACGGCGCAAGTCTTCAAATCCAGCCCCTTGGACAATCCCGAAAAGACCTTGATCATGAGGGCGACGGTGAGCCTTTAGGCCACGTTCTGCCCAACGACTGGTCCGTTCGATTGATTTTTTCACATAATCATAGGGGCTGATAGAACTGAGGGCATTCATCAAAGGACATCATGATGTCGCTTCCTAGATTGTTTTGGATGGAGATGGCCTTTTCTGGAGATAGGAACATCTTCGAGCCGTTGAGGTGGTTTTTAAAGGTTACCCCTTCTTCGGTGATGTTGCGGGTATCCGCTAATGAATAGACTTGGAAGCCTCCACTATCTGTCAAAATCGGCTGGTCCCAGTTCATGAACTGGTGCAGTCCTCCTGCTTTTTGCGACCAAGTCGTCCCCGGGACGAAGCCAGAGATGGTAGGTGTTGGCCAAGATAATGCCGGAACCCATTTCCTTGAGTTCTTCTGGCGATTGGGTCTTAACGGTTGCCTGAGTCCCTACAGGCATAAACATTGGGGTTGGGAAGGTCCCGTGAGGGGTGATAATTTCTCCCAGACGAGCACCTGTATGCTTTTCTTTTTTGATTAATCGATATTGAATCGGTGAATCTGTCATGGTTACCTCCGTACTGGGAAAAACAGTCCCAGCCTTCTTATTCCTGTCACAGTTTTCCTGTGAGCACCTGTACGATTGTACCAAATTTTTACCGGCTCTGTCACGGACTTATGTTATAATAAAAAAAGTACTACTATGAAGAGAGTGTCATCTATGAACCTTAAATTGATTCGCCTCCGGGCACGTACCATACAAGTCCAGCAACCGGGCTTAGCTATCCTTTTTGCTCTTCCGGTCCTGTTGACCATTCTTGCTAACTTTCTCTTAAGCGGGCAAGATCTGGTCGATCTACTACCGGATATGACCTTGCAGCAAGCAAGTATCTACATGATCCAGCGACAGCTCTTTTCCTTCTGTCGTCTCCTTTGTCATCTCCATTTTAGTGGTCGGTGCGACTTTTTAGCTATTTAGATACGATTAATCCCAAGATCGAACACCGAACACGCGTCTTAGATATCTTTAAACAAGATCGCTTTTACCTCTGTATTTGCCACCTTGATCTTGAAGCAAGCCGTCCTCTTTTTATGGGGACTCATCCTCTATGTGGGGAGTCTCATCAGCACCTACGCCAGCATTCGATTTTTTTGGCGATCTACGATAAGGTGAGCAACCCTAGCACTCTGAGTGCTTCCAGTCCTGAATTCCAATCTCTCATGCAACAAATGCCTCTGATGACTGCTGGCGTCGTACTTGGCCTGATTGGCCTCCTCTTTTACCTGCCACAATACTACAGTCTCAGCTTGGTCGAATTGATCCTCTACGAGCAATTACGAGACGGCGACTACAAGGGAGCCTTTGGAGTCCTTCGCCAAAGTCGTGAAACCATGAAAGGGTTCCGCAGCAATCGCTTGGTGCTCGACCTAACCTTGATTGGTTGGTACTTCTTGAATTACTTCACGCGCGATGTCATCGGCTTTTATACCATGCCTTACTTTATCAACTGCCAAATTGCCTTTTATGATCAAATCAAGCAGATTAAACAAGGGCCACGCCATTTCACAGGCCATCCAAGCCATGAAACTGAATAAGAGTAAGAAGAAAACCCCAGCAAGCTGGGGTTTTCTTCTATATCAATTGTTTATCATTTATAAACCGTATAGGGAGTCTCCTAAGATCAGTCGGGTGTGTTCCCGTTTGATACAGCGGTTCATGACGATATCTTCTCGTCCAGCTCCACGAAGGATTTCTTCTGCTTCTTGATTTTCCAGCTCCAATTGTGCCCAGAAAATTTCGCATCCGTCTCAATATAATCACGTGCCACATCTGGTAAAAACTCACTGCGTCGGTATACATCGACGATATCTACTGGGAAAGGAATCTCCTGCAAGCTAGCATACACCGTTTCTCCAAGAATCTGGCCACCGGCTGCACGAGGATTAACAGGAATAATCCGATAGCCCCGCTCTTGCATCTCCTTACTGACACGATGACTGGTTGTGTCTTCACGATCAGATAATCCAACTACAGCGATGATCTTGCTCGTTTCTAGGTAATGTTTGATAATGCCATCACTAGGATTGCGAAATGAATAAGCCATAAGAATCTCCTTTTGTATGCGTTTCCTTTCTTTAAATAGTATAACAATACGGAAGGCATTGCAAGTGTTTGTCGTTAAAAGCGGTAGGAAACTGAAAAGTCTCCTACCGCTTTCTGTTTTGAACAAACTCAATTTTATTTGGCTTCATACCATGTCTTGCCTTCGTTTTCATCGGCTTCCAGTGGTACTGCAAGTTCGATAGCGGATTCCATGGTCTCTTTGACTAGTTCTTTGATCGCTGCCAGTTCATCACTTGGCACTTGCAGAACGATTTCATCGTGCACTTGAAGAAGCATCTTGGTCTTGTATGCTCCTCTTTCTAGCGTTTGGTCCAAGTGGATCATGGCAATTTTCAAGATGTCTGCTGCAGATCCTTGGATGGGTGAGTTAATAGCTGTCCGCTCCGCAAAGCCTCGAACATTGAAGTTGCGAGAATTGATATCTGGAATCTCCCGACGACGCTTGAAGAGGGTCTCCACATAGCCTTTGTCACGCGCTTCCCGTACCACTCTCTCCATATAGTCCTTGATGCCAGGGTAGCGTTCGAAGTAGGTCTCAATATAAGCCTTGGCTTCTTTTCGACTGATCCCTAGGTTGTTAGACAGTCCAAAGTCGGAAATTCCATAAACCACACCGAAGTTTACTGCTTTTGCATTGCGACGGTCGTTCGGCGTCACATCTTCAGGTTTTGCAATATTGAAAACTCGCATAGCAGTCGATGTATGGATATCTGCCCCATGTTTAAAAGCATCAATCAAATGCTCATCTCCCGAAATATGGGCCAAGACGCGCAGTTCGATTTGTGAATAGTCCGAACTCAGCAAGACACTGTTTTCCTCTTCTGGGACAAAGGCCTTACGAATAAGACGACCTTGTTCCAAACGGACAGGAATGTTTTGCAGGTTGGGATCCACACTGGACAAACGGCCTGTCTGCGTCAAATCCTGTACATAGCGGGTATGGATCTTCCCATCTTCCAAAATCCAATCTTGAAGACCGATGACATAGGTCGACTGGATCTTAGCAATTTGGCGGTATTCAAGAATCTTAGACACAATCGGTGCAATTGGAGCCAGGCGTTCCAAGACATCAACGGCTGTTGAATAGCCGGTTTTTGTCTTCTTAGTATATTCAAGAGGGAGTCCCAATTTTTCAAAGAGAATGACCCCCAATTGTTTTGGAGAATTGATATTAAACTCTTCTCCTGCAAGCTCGTAGATTTCTTGAGTCAAGCGCTCCAAGACCACTTCGTTTTCCACCTGCATATCCTCTAGGGTCTGGCGCTCTACCTTGATCCCCGCGATTTCCATCTTGGCCAAAACAGCTGCTAGTGGTTGCTCCATATCATAGAGCAAATCTAGCTGGTCATGGGCTTGCAACTGTTCCACCATGGGCTCTTCGGTATCCAGTAGAACAGCGACTTTCCGTGCCAAATGCTCTAATAGGACCGCCTTTTCTGGGATAGCTTTTTTGGCTCCCTTGCCATAAACGACTTCGTCCAGCGGTAGCGCAATCTGACTATAGAGACTCGCAATGGTTGAAATTTCATTGTCCTCTACGGTCGACAAGAGATACTTGGCCAATCGACTGTCAAACGCGGGATTTTGAAGGGTAATGCCCAAGTGGCTGAGCAAGACCTTAGCCCGCTTGAAGTCATAGACCTTGAGGGGCGTTTTTTCGAGAAATTCTTTGAAAATCGGTGTTTGTAAAAGACCAATATCTGTACTTGCGTAGAGCTGACCCTTCGGTCCCCCATGCAAAAACCGATGATGGGTTCCGTATGGTAATTGTCCCCAAAAATCTCAAAATGGAAGAAACTATCTTCCGTGAGCATATCTGAAGTGACTTGCTCGACTTCTGTATAGTCAATGGCTACAGGAGCCGCTTCTTCTCCACTGAGATCCAAGGCCTGACGGAGTTGCTTGAAGCCCATCTCCTCATAAAACTTGGCGAGATTTTCTAGATGAGGACCCGTATAGGTGATATCGTCCAGGCCAATCTCAATGGGTGCATTGGTATCAATGGTCGCGAGAGTCTTGGATAGATAGGCCTGCTCCTTGTCGTTGATGAGGTTTTCCTTCATCTTAGAAGCCTTCATCTCATCGATATGCTCGTAAATGCCTTCGAGAGAGCCGTACTCTAGGAGTAGTTTAATCCCGGTCTTTTCTCCAATTTTGGTGACACCTGGGATATTATCCGATTTATCTCCCATCAAGGCCTTGAGGTCGATAAATTGCTCTGGTGTCAGCCCCATCTTTTCTTTCAGATAGGCTGGAGTGAATTCCTCAAACTCTGCTACCCCTTTTTTGGAGATTTCAACCACCGTATTGTCATCTGTCAGCTGGATCAAATCCTTATCCCCAGAGACAATGGTCACATCAAATGGCACCGAAGTAGTTTCTGCCATCTTATCTAGCGTTCCAATAATATCATCCGCTTCATACTGGGCCAGCTCATAATGGCGGATTCCCAAATGATCCAGTTGCTCACGAATGAAAGGAAACTGCTCGCGGAACTCATCTGGAGTTTTTGCACGGCCCCCTTTGTAGTCGGCATACATCTCCGTCCGAAAAGTCGTCTTTCCTGCATCAAAAGCAACGAGGACATGGGTTGGTTGGATGCGCTCCAAGAGATGGCTCAACATGAGGTTAAAGCCATAGACCGCATTGGTATGCAGACCATTGGCATTTTTGAAGCGATCAATTTGATTATAGAGTGCGAAAAAGGCACGAAAAGCGACGGAAGACCCGTCGATGAGTAGTAATTTATTCTTTTTTTCCATAGGCCTATTATACCACGAATCACAAGGTCTCTGGTACATAAAAACTCTACCCTTTCGGGTAGAGACTTCTTTAGGAGTTTCTTATGAAAAATGAAGAGAAGTGTTTATTCGCCGTAACAAGAACCTTGTTGTGGCAATTTCTTAAAGCGTTTTGGATAATTAACTGAGATTTTCATTTTCTGTACCTCATTTCTTATTGGATGAGTACAGTATACAAGAGAAACCTAAACGATTCCTTATAGAAAGCTTCAAGAAAACTAAAAGCTGAGGCGCAAAACACGCGGTTGTTTTTTCCTACAAGCTGGTAACTGAAGATGAAGCCCTGTCTCATCTTGGCTCCAAGAAAGAAGCTGACTTTCTCCAAGGAGCTCTAGCTTTTGAATGCGCACATGAAGAATTCTCGGTTGCTTGAGATCATAGGCGAGAGACGGTAAGGTCAGCTCTTCTGTCCGTTCACTTGGTTCCAGCTGGATAGCATAAAGTAGGCCTTCACGCATGGTATAGCGGAAATCTTGGCTGGTATAGAGTGGCGCTTCTCCGTCTGAGAAGGAACCTTCCTGGGCCTCGGTCGGTCCGTCCGATGACACCCGCCAAGGCCGACTCTGATAAATAGCTTCTCCATTTACCGCCAGCCAGTCCCCGATCTCTGTGAGGATGTCTTGGTCTTGCTCAGGGATCGTGCCATCTGCCTTGGGTCCAATATTAAGCAGAAGATTGCCATTTGGCCACAACATCAACTAAATTTTGTAGTAATTCCTTACTGGTCTTGTAGGCTAGATCCTGGGTATAGCACCAAGAGTTACGGGCGATCGCGGTATCCATTTGCCACGGAAAGGCTTGAGTCTCTCCGTATCCTCCCCGCTCCATCTCGACGATTCCTGAACCGAAAGGGAGGGCGTCCTGTTTGTAACAAACAGCCACCTTGCGATCCTCTTGTGCTGCTAGATTGTAATAATAAGCCAAAAAGCGCATCAAGTAGGGACGGAAACTCTCATGCTGGATCCACCAGTCAAAATAAAGGAGCTCTGGCTGGTAGTCCCGCACCAGTTCACAGGTTCGCAACAGCCAATCTTCCAAGAATTCTTTACTTGGATAAGGCTTAGAAGTCAGATCAAAATGATCCTTTGGCTCTGACTCCGCTGGCCAATAAAGGCTGTCTCTTGGGACTTCTTGCGGAATGTCACTAGTGAATTCCTTGCCATGTGAAAAGAAAAACTGGTGTTCTGCCCGGTGAGAGGACGTACAGAAGTGCAGGCCACGTTTTTCTGCTTCCTTCCTCAGCTCTCCTAAGACATCTCGTCTCGGCCCCATTTCTAAACTATTATAAGGCGAGAGAGTAGAGGCATACATCTGAAAACCATCGTGGTGCTCCGCAACTGGAAAAAGATACTGGGCTCCCGCTTTTTGAAAGAGATCTAGCCAAGATGCCGGATCAAAGCGATCGGCTGTAAAAAGAGGAATGAGATCCTTGTAGCCAAAGCTAGCCTGGTCTCCAAAATGCTCTCGATGATAGTCATAACAAGGATTCCCTTGGATATACATATTTCGCGAATACCATTCCGAACCAAAGGCAGGTACACTGTAGACGCCCCAGTGGATAAACATTCCAAATTTGGCATCCCGATACCAATCTGGACAGACTTGATGGCTAAGAGAGTCCCAGGTTGGGTTCAAAAGGACCTGACTGGATGACTTGATCAATCTCTTCAAGGCTTATCATTCTCTTCTCCTCTTTTCTTGTTACTACCTCTATTGTAACGAGAAAACCTCGTTTGTAAAGACCAACGAGGGGAATGTTTAAAATAGTAGACAAAGAGCTTGATCTAGGAGAATCAAGCTGATGATGAATGGAATGAAGCTTCTAGCCCTTCACTGCTTGAGAAATAAAACGAGCGATGGCGTCTGTCTCCCCTTGGTGGAGAGCCTTAACGATTTTGGACCCCACAATAACCCCATCTGAGACCTTGTTGAAACGGTGAACATCCTCCATGCTGGAAACTCCAAAACCTGTTAAAACAGGAATAGACGCTATTTCATGTAATTGGGTCAAATGGTGATCCAAATCATCTCGATAGCTACCAGCTTTCCCCGTCACTCCATTGACAGCAACGGCATAGATAAATCCTTCTGCATCATGGATCAATTTCTTCTGGCGCTCGATTCCTGTGGTTAAGCTCACTAGTGGCACCAAAGCGATGTCTTTATCCACTAATAGAGGCTCTACCAGATCCGCATGCTCATGAGGAAGATCCGGAATAATCACTCCCTTGACCGCTGTTCCTTCTACATCTCTAAAGAAGTTTCGAGCCCATATTGGAACAAGGGGTTGAAATAGGTCATGATGACCAAAGGAACAGTAGTCTTCAAGCGCTGGATCGTTTGCACCAGTTCCTGTGTCGTCGTCCCATGGGCTAAACTTCGTAGTCCCGCCTCTTCAATCACAGGGCCATCTGCCACCGGATCCGAAAAAGGAATGCCAACCTCAATAGCTGAGACACCAAGATCTTCCAAAAATTGGATGGTTTCCTGCAAACCTGCCAAGCCTTTTTCATGATCTCCTGCCATAATATAAGGAACAAATATCCCTTGCTGCTGGTCTTTCAGCTTTTGTAAATGCTCTGTTAAGGTCTTTCCCATCTTACTCTCCCCTCTCTTGTTCTAGGCGGTCTTTGACTTGTACCACATCTTTATCCCCACGACCTGATAAGCAAACGATCATGGATTTTTCAGGCCCCATTTCCTTAGCCAACTTCACCGCATAGGCGATAGCGTGGCTCGATTCCAGGGCTGGAATGATTCCTTCTACTTTCGAAAGCAATTGAAAGGCTTCTAGGGCTTCTTTGTCTGTCACTGGCACATAGGTCGCCCGCTTGATGTCATGGAAATAAGAATGCTCTGGCCCAATCCCTGGATAATCGAGACCTGCTGAAATCGAGAAAGCTTCTAAAATCTGTCCATGCGCATCCTGTAACACATCCATCAAGGCGCCGTGAAGGACTCCCGGACGCCCCTTGGTCAAGGTTGCTGCATGCTGGTCTGTATCTACTCCAAGCCCAGCAGCTTCTGCCCCATACATGGCAACAGAGGCATCCTCAACAAAAGGATAAAAGAGGCCAATGGCGTTCGATCCGCCTCCTACACAGGCTAAAACTGCATCTGGTAGTGCACCATCATTTTGCTCTGCAAATTGGCGTTTGGCTTCTCGGCCAATGACACTTTGAAAATCACGGACAATTTCTGGGAATGGGTGAGGTCCTAGAGCAGACCCCATGATATAGTGGGTATCCTCCACATTTGCTACCCAGGCTCTAAGGGCAGCATTGACCGCATCCTTGAGAACACGTGACCCATCTGTTACTGATTGAACCTTGGCGCCCAATAACTCCATCCGAAAGACATTGAGGGCTTGGCGTTTGACATCTTCTTCCCCCATGTAGATGGTGCATTCCATATCAAATAAAGCAGCTGCCGTTGCCGTTGCAACACCGTGCTGTCCGGCCCCTGTTTCTGCGATAATCTTCTTTTTGCCCATCCGGTGTGCCAATAAAACCTGTCCTAGGGCATTATTAATTTTATGAGCCCCTGTGTGGTTGAGGTCTTCTCTTTTAAGAAAGATCTTGGCTCCACCGACATACTTGGTAAGATTTTTAGCATAATAGAGCGGTGTTTCCCGACCGACATATTGTTTCAGAAGCTGATCCAATTCTGCTTGAAAAGAAGGATCTGCTTGACTTTCTCTGTAGGCTTCTTCTAATTCTAAAACTGCTGTCATCAAGGTTTCAGGGACAAATCGTCCCCCGAACCGCCCGTAAAATCCGTTTTGATCTGGTTGTTTATATGCCATGCTTGACCCTTTCTATAAATCGTTTTATCTTTTCTTGATCTTTTATTCCATTTGTCTCGACCCCACTGGATACATCCACCGCATAAGGATGAAAGAAGCGAATAGCATCTGCTACATTGTCTTCCGTCAAGCCTCCTGCAATAAAGAAGGGCTTTGTGAAGTTTTGGGTTTCGAGTTCTTGCCAGTTAAAAGTCTCTCCACTTCCTGCTACAGGAGCATCAAAGAGCAGATAATCGGCACCGGTCTCAGGAAGAGCTGCGTCTTTTCCCACTTGAACAGCGCGAATCGTCTGTTGGGGAAGGTCTTGCAAGATGGTTTCATCCATCGATCCCATGCACTTGTATCAGGTCCAAGCCCACAACTTGGCAAGCTTGCTCCACTTCTTCTCTTTGTGGTGATACAAAAACACCGACTTTTTGAACCCCCTTTGGAATCCCTGTAGCCAACTGCCGAGCTTGCTCCAGCGTCACTTGCCGTTTGCTTGGTGCAAAGACAAAACCAATGTAGTCCGCACCGGCCTCAACAGCTGTCTGGACAGCTTCCGGAGTGGACAATCCGCAAATTTTAACCTTTGTCAATCTGCAACTCCTTTACTTTTTCAGCCACATTGTCTGCCTTCATGAGGGCTGTCCCAACGAGAATGCCATTAAAATAAGGAGCCAGCATGCGCGCGTCTGCTGCTGTGAAAATAGCAGACTCAGAGATGTAAACCGGTTCTTGTTCAAAGCTGGTCGCCAATTCAAGGCTAGTATGAAGATCTGTCTCAAAGGTCACCAAGTTGCGATTATTGACCCCGATGATCTGAGCCCCAATCCGGTGAGCGACCTCTAGTTCTGTCAGATTATGGGTCTCCACTAAGACCTCCAGGCCAAGATGGGTCGCAAACCCATAGAGCTCCTTCAGACGAGCCTCTGGTAAGGCTGCAACTATCAACAAGATCACAGTCGCCCCTGCGTTTCGCGCCCGAATCACTTTGCTTTTTCATCCACAATAAAATCTTTGTTGAGGGTGGGGATACGTACTTGACTAGATATTTCCCGGAGATAGTCGATACTGCCCTTGAAAAACACTTCATCAGTCAAGACAGAAATCATCACTGCCCCATTTTCTTCGTAAGTCTTAGCCTGAGCGACGATATCCACATCGACATGAATATCTCCCAGACTCGGGCTAGCCTTTTTCACTTCCGCAATGACCTGAAGCTTTTCTGGATGACTCTTTAGGTAATCATACAGGCGGTAAGTCTTGCGCAAAGGTTGGAGTTCCTCTTCTTTCATCGCAGCCACTTCACGCGCCTTTCCTTTAGAATCTTTGGTAAGAATTCTTGACTCATTTTTGATACTCCTGTAATAATCTCAATTTCTCAAGGGCAGCCCCACTGGCAATCACTTCACGTGCCAAGGCAATCCCCTCCTTGATAGAATCTACCTTGCCGTTGGCATAAAAACCAAGGCCAGCATTCAAGACAGTCACCTCTAAGAAGGGACTTGCTTCATTCTCCAAGACGCTGAGCAAAATTTCCGCATTGCGTTTGGCGTCTCCACCTCGTACTTGATCAATTTCAATGCGCTCCATTCCGATATCTTCTGGTTGAAAGCTGGATAAGGTAACCTGTCCATTTTCCAGAATAGCGAGCTGGGTTTCTCCATCAAGGCCTGCCTCGTCCAAACCTTGTGGACCACTCACCACTACTGCGCGTTTCCGACCCAAATTTTTTAGAATCTCTGCCGTACTTTCTAGCATGTCAGGACGACTGGTTCCCAATAGCTGGGTTCCTAGAGGAATCGGATTGATTAGAGGACCAGTTAAGTTCATCACCGTTGGAACCCCTAGCGCCAAGCGAGCAGGCATAATATAGCGCATGCCAGGATGCAGATTTTTGGCAAATAGGAAGACAATTCCCGCCTTTTCAAACACTCGTCCCAAGTCTTCTGGACCCAAATCAAGGTTAATCCCTAGAGCTTCTAATACATCCGCAGAACCAGATTTGGAAGAGATTGAACGATTTCCGTGTTTCGCCATCTTAATCCCACCACCAGCAAGGACGAAGGCAGCTGTTGTTGAAATATTGAAACTATACGAACGATCGCCCCCCGTTCCACAATTGTCCATTGCTCCTTGAACTTCCGTAGGAATAGCGACTGCATAGGCCTGCATCACTTTTGCAATAGCCGTCCGCTCTTCAACCGTTTCTCCCTTCATTTTAAGACCTAGAAGAAGGGCCGTCACCTGTGCTTCTGAAGCACGACCAGCAACGACTTCCTCCATGGCCGCTTCTAACTCTGCACTGGTTAGATCCATTCCTTCTGCTACTTTTGCAAGCACTTGTTTCATCTTCCGCTCCTTGACTAGTTTGACAAAATTTTCGATGGTCTTGAGCCCATCTGGCGTTCCGATACTTTCTGGATGGTATTGAAAACCATAAATCGGTAAGCTACGATGTTGAATCCCCATAATCGCTTGGTCATCCGTCGTCCGAGAGGTAATGACAAAATCCTCTGGCATGTCTTCAATCGTCAACGAATGGTAACGCATGACTGGGACCTCTTTTGCGACACCCGCGTATAGCGGAGAGGGAGCTTCTAGCTGGATCTGGCTTTGTTTGCCATGCATGACCTGTGGTGCCAATCCCAAGCGCCCTCCAAAAACTTCCGCAATCGCTTGATGCCCCAAGCAAATCCCCAAGATTGGTTTGACCCCTGCGAAATCTCGGATCATCTCCTCCATCTTGCCCGCATCCTTTGGCCAACCTGGACCTGGAGAAAAGACCAAGGCATCTGCGTCTTGGGCAACTTGGTACAGATCCGGATCATCATTTCGAAGCACCTGGACCTCATCAAATTTTCCGATATACTGTGCTAAATTGTAGGTAAATGAATCGTAATTATCGACTAATAAAATCATCCTTCTTCTCCAATCCTTGTCATCGATTTTGCCTTATTGACGGTTTCTTGGTATTCATTTTCAGCGATCGAATCATAAACGATTCCTGCTCCGGCCTGCACATAAGCCTTCTTATTTTTGAGGATCATGGTTCGAATCGCAATAGCAAAATCAAGATCCCCCGTCACAGAGAGATAGCCAATGGCCCCCGCATAGACGCCTCGTTTTTCTTTTTCTGCTTCATAGATTCGCTTCATGGCTCGAATCTTGGGAGCCCCCGAAACGGTTCCAGCTGGAAGAGTTGCCTTCAAAGCCTCAATGGAGGCTAGTCCAGGAAGCAATTGCCCCTTGACCACACTGGTCAGGTGCATGACATAACGGAAGAATTCCACTTCCATATATTTGGTCACTTCAACTGATCCATTTTGAGCGATACGCCCAATATCGTTTCGCCCTAGATCCACCAACATCCGGTGTTCTGCGACTTCTTTTGGATCCCCTGTCAACTCAGCTGCCAATTGCCGATCAGCCTCTTCATCGATCCCTCTGGGACGTGTGCCCGCAATGGGATTGGTTGTCACCACTCGATCCTTGACCGACACCAGACTTTCTGGACTGGCACCGATAATTTGGTACTCCCCAAAATCATAAAAGTAGAGATAATTCGAAGGGTTGGTCACGCGCAAATTGCGGTAATAATCTAGTGGTTTTCCTGAAAAAAATCAGCTGAAAAACGTTGACTGAGCACGCATTGGAACATATCTCCTTTTCGAATATAGTCCCGCGCTAGGGCTACCATTTCCTCAAACTCTTTTTGCTCCAAATGATTGTGGAAATGAAGCGCATGCAGGTCCTTGTCCTGAAACTCTTCTTTTGCAGGTCTTGCCAATTGTGCTAATACTTGCTCCAAGCTCGACGCTTGCTCTGCTTCACTCCGTCCACTATAGAGGTTCTCTTCCACCACATAGACCTTTTTCCTTTTTGTGATCAAAAAAATCACATAGCTTTCATATAAGAAAAAAAGTGAAGATCTGGGTGTGCCGATCGTATCTTCCGGAATGGAACCAATGTTCTCATAGAGACCAATCAAGTCATAGCCGACAAATCCAATCGCTCCACCGTTAAAAGGAAGCTCTTCTGAAGTTTTCGTTTTGACCGTGATGCGATTCAAAAAGTCCAAAGGATCCTCTTCAACAATTTGATCATTGTAATAGAGAATGCCATTTTCAAACTTGACTTCACTGACTGGCCGATAGGCTACAATTGAAAAACGCGCATTCTCTTTTTCACGAGGGATCGACTCCAAGATCATTTTATGGGGCGCGTCCAAACGCATATAAGCCAAAATTGGACTCAACACATCAGCAGATAAAACTTTTTTCATATCAGAAACCTCTCTTTTAGAACTCTTTTTTTAATGAATCGTAACGTCACTTGCTAAGGCGATCAAGGGTAGCCCATCGCTCTATTTGCACTTTGGGATCAATGTGCCTAAGCTCGCTTCGCTTGCTAAGCGCATCCCTGCATAGAAAAGCCCTCACACAAAAAAACTGTGTGAGGGCGTAGTGTCCGCAGTGCCACCTCTTTTATAGGGAAAAAAATAGCTGGTCTTTTCCCTACATCTCTATCTCCTCTATCAAGGAGTTGCACGGTGAGGGTGCCAACCGAATTCACATGGGTTAGAATTCATTGATCATAACAGTCCAATTTTCATCAGTCGCTATTGCTTGTTCACAATTCCCACAAGCTCCCTGAAAATAGCTGACTCATTACTTTTCTGTTGCTACCATTATAACCCTTTTTTTCTTAGAAAGTCAATAAAAATTTTTTTAGTCTTTTTTTATACTTTTTTTCTACACTTATTTAATAAAATCAGCTCAAAGAGCCCTAGCGGCCCGTCCTTTTTATCCCAACAATAGGATACTCAATAAAGCTAAAATTGCAGGACCACCTTGGGTCAAGATAATCTTTTTATTGGCTGTCATCGCACCGTAGGCTGCAGCTCCAATAATAAAAAGCACAAAAAAATCGTAACAACTTCACTATTTTTTTAGAGACAAACAATCCATACAAGAGGAAGACACCAATCAAGGCATTGTATATCCCTTGATTCTTAAATAAAGAGGTCACAGATGGGCGAGCGAGTTCTTCTTTATCCATGTTGAAAACCCGACTTGTGGTATCAGATGTGGTTCTGATGCTCTCCAAATAAAAAATATACAAATGCTCCAGTGCAGCAAGACTTGCTAAAATAATCGTCAGTAATGACATCGTAGATTCTCCTTTTTATTCAACTGTTATTTGTTCAATGCCAGATACTAATTTGTCCAGCAGGTAAGAAAAATTGCTCTTGTTCTTGAGCAGTCAAAATCCGACTCATCTGTTCTTTCACCGCCACATGATGGCGAGGGGATGTTTGACCAAACGATTATAGGCCGTATCCGTCAAATGAATTAAGATTTCCCGCTGATTCTTTTGGATTTTCGACTCCGATGGACAAATCCTTCCTTTTCTAATATTTTTGAAATGCCGGGTTAAAAGTAGCTGGATCAATCTGCAAGCGCTCCTGAACCGCGATCTGATTGCAAGGCGCTTGTTCTAACAAATCCTGCAAGATTTGGTAACGTGTTAAGCTAATCCCTAGGCGCTTTTCAAATAACTGTGTAGTTGATTGATCTGCCAAGCGTAGTTGGTAGAGCAAATCATTTATTTCTGCCATGTCCCTTCCTCTATTCATTTTTGATAAATCAATAATTGACTAATCAATTATAAAGCATTTCATATCCTCTGGCAAGAAAAAGAGCTTGCACTATTCTTTCTCACAAAAAAAGCCGCCTGATTTGGCGACTCTTAGGGAGATTATTATGAAAAAGAAAAGTTTTAGGATTTTTCTAAACAAAGTTAGGAGGTCCTTGTTTATGCTTTCTATTATAGCGGACATTTCTTAAAGAAAGCTTACGACTTTATTTCAAAAATGAAAAACAAATTCTTTACAGATTCTTTTCAGCGTTTAAAATAGCTGGGATATCTAGTAAGGTGTTCATCTGATGATTGCCTTGATAGTCAGACGTCAAGAAATTGATACTCTGAATCTGGCTATTTCTTGCAAAGTCAATATCCAGGCTCCGATCCCCAATATAGTAGGTCTTTTCTGGCTCCAACCCGTACTTCTCCATCAGATACATGGCGACTTCTGGGTCAGGCTTGCGGGCAAAACCACTTTGACTGGTCAAAATCTCTGTAAAAAAAGATTCTAAACCCAAGTCCCGCAGGATGACAAAGGCATTCTCTCCCTTATGGGTATAGACAAACTGCTCAATTCCAGCTTCTTGTCCCCAAGATAGGATATCACGCGCCCCATCCATCAGAAGGACCTGGGCATTTTTCTCCGCCAGACTTTCTGCTCGGCGATGATTCAAGTCCGTCACATCCAGATGATACTCCTCCGCCACGGCTACTAAAAGATCTTGAACCGAATGCTTCAAGATGAAATCTTTAATGCTGGCTCGGTCAAAGGGAAGCTGATAAGTTGCATAGGTCTCCTCAAGACCTGCTAAAATAGCATCATAGGAATCCAGCAAGGTCCCATCCAAATCCCAAATAAAAGGCTCGTTTTGTCATTTTTTTCTCCTACTTTTTCGTCTATAAAGTTGACTCAAAAATAGCCAACGGAAGCCATTGTCGAGCAGTGTCCCCGTCCAGACCCCTGGAAGGCCAAAGCCAAGGGTTACTCCAAGCAGATAACCGGCTCCAATTCGAATGACCCACATGCCAATCGTCGTCGCATAAAATGGAAGCTTCCCATTTCCCAAGCCTTGCCAAACAGCTGTATAGATGACCGTTCCTGCTGTAAACGGCGTTCCTAACAAAGAAAAGAGGACAACCGATAAACTAGCTTCTACTGCTTTTGTATCTTGTGTGTAGAGATGGGTCAGAAGGGTGCCCCCAAAAAAGATTCCCAAGGCAATGGGTAACATTAATACAAAGGACAAGCAGTAAGACTGCTTTCGAAGGCGGGCAATCTGCTCAAGATCACCTTCACCCAGGCTCCGTGCTACGAGCATGACCGTCGCTGTGGCCACCCCAAACACAGGCATGTAGTTAAACTGGGTCAAGGTCTCTCCGATAGCATTTCCTGCGACTGCCTCGGTCCCAAAAGCAACCACGATCGCAATGATTACCACATCTCCAGCCCGCATCATCAGCCGCTCTCCGGCTGCTGGAAGTGCTAAGTTCAAGAGCTTACGATCCAATCCCCAACCAAGGGGGGCAAAGGGTAGCTGGACCTTTTGCCACAAGAGGATGACGCCCACCAGACGGGCAAGCACCGTCCCCAAAGCTGCTCCAACAATGCCCCAACCAAAAAGGAAAATAGCCACAGAGGAGAATAGAGCATTTAAAACATTGGTCAACAAGCTTACATACATAGGAATACGTGGATTGTTGGCCACCCGAACCAAGGAGCCCAAGGTCGTCATCAATCCTAAGAGAACTATGGTCCCGCCAACCAAGGAAAGGTAAATCCCCCCACTTTCGGCTACTGCAGCTTCAGTCCCCAACAGCGAAATCATCTGGCGTCCAAATAACAGCGAAGCCCCTCCTAAGAGAGCACTCAACAACAAGGTCACCTTCAGTGACTCTGTCGCATGGTAGGCAATGTTGGCTTGATTTTTTTCACCCAAGCTTTTGGACATAACACTGGCAACTGCCGCACCCAGTGCCAAAAAGATGGCTTGATAGATCGTGATGATATTCCCTGCGACGGAAACACCTGAGATGGCAATCAAGCCCAGGTGAGCCACTAAATAAGAGTCCACCATGCCCATCAGCATTTGTAAGAAATTTTCACCCATGGCAGGAAGGGCGATGTTTAAGATTTTTTTGTATGAATTCATGCGTATAGAAAAAGAGCCAAACGGCTCTTTTGATCTTTCTAATAGGAAGAATTAAAGTCCCAAGTAGTCTTCTACGGTCGCTTGCATGTCTTTGGTCGCCACGCTTGTACGATGGCGAACCGGTGCAGTTTCAAGGCCGTCTACAGCCGGTGGCACAGGAACACCTGAGATGTGTGTAATTTAGCCAAGGCTTCGAAATCACCTAGACCTGTCTCGCCCTGTCACCGCTTCTACTGCCACAACTGGGAATTTATAAGGACTTGCTGTAGAGGCAATGACTGTTTTAGCAGTATCCCCTGTTTGGGTCCGGTATTTTTTTGATAAACGGCTGATGCTACGGCTGTATGAGGGTCTTCGATGTAATCAGACGCTTCATAGACCCGCTTGATCTCTGCAGCAGTTTCTGCTTCATCTGCGTATGCAGCTGCAAACAAATCTAAGATGTCTGCATCAAAGTTGGACAATTGGTACTGACCTGTTGCAACAAGGCTTTCCATCAATTCTTTTGGTCTTTGTGGCATCATTGCCTACCAAGTGGAAAAATCAAGCGTTCCAAGTTTGAAGAGACCAAAAATATCCATCGATGGACTGGTGGTCACCTTGAACTCACGTTTCTTATCATAGACATGTGTTTTGAAGAAGTCTGTCAAGACATTGTTTTCATTTGACGCACAGATCAATTTCCCAACTGGAAGACCGATTTGTTTGGCATAGAAAGCTGCCAAGATATTTCCAAAGTTTCCTGTTGGGACGGTAAAGTTGACTTTTTCTCCCGCTGTGATTTGGCCTGTCTTCACCAATTGCGCATAGGCGTATACGTAATAGACAACCTGAGGCACCAAACGGCCAATGTTCATAGAGTTGGCTGATGAGAATTGCATCTTGTTGGTCGCTAATTTTTTTCACGGAGCGCCACATCATTGAACATGTGTTTGACATTGGTTTGGGCATCGTCAAAGTTTCCATCGATCGCGATGACATGGGTATTATTCCCCGTTTGAGTCGTCATTTGCAACTCTTGCACCTTGCTGACACCATCTTTTGGATAAAAGACAATGATCTCTGTCCCTGGAACATCTGCAAAACCTGCCATGGCAGCTTTACCAGTATCTCCAGAAGTCGCCGTCAAGATGACAATTTTATTTTCCAAACCGTGCTTTTTAGCTGCTGTTGTCATAAAGTAAGGCAAGATCGACAAAGCCATATCTTTAAAGGCAATAGTGGAGCCGTGGAAGAGTTCCAAATTGTATTGCCCATCGAGTTTGACAAGAGGAGCAATAGCTGGGGTATCAAACTTGCTGTCATAAGCATGAGAAATACAGTAGTCCAACTCTTCTGCTGTAAAGTCGTCCAAAAAGGCTGACAAAACAAAGCTTGGCCACTTCTTGGTAAGAAGCGTCTTTGAGGGTATCAAAAATCCAGCTCTACTTGAGGATAAGAGACTGGAGTAAACAAACCGCCATCTGTCGCCAATCCTTGAAGGATGGCTTGACTAGCTGTTACAGTATTTTTTTCATCTCGTGTTGATTGATAAACTAATGTCATGACTGTTTTCATTCCTTTACTAGTAGTCTTCTCATTATATCATAAATGTCAGAAAATTTAACGGCTTTTCGCCAAATCTTGGCAAAGGTCGGCAAACAGAAGCTAGATAAAAGAGAGCAGGCGCAACGACTTTGCTCCTACTCCCATGCGAATCTGTTTTTCAGGTGTCTGCAAGACTTGATCAAGCCAATCCCAACTCTGCTAAAACAGATGGGAAGTCTTTCTTCAACTTTTCAAGAGCTACCGTTACTTCTTGACGAGTTTGGTTATTTTTCACAGTAACTTGACCGCTCTCAACTTCACTACTTCCTAAGGTAATCAAGGCTTTGGCCGCAAAGACATCTGCTGACTTAAATTGTGCCTTGAGCTTGCGTCCAAGGTAATCACGTTCTGCCTTGAAACCTTGGATTCGAAGGGCCTGAACCAAGCTAAGCGCTGCTTCATTGACTTCATCTCCTAGGACAGCAATATAGGCATCTAGGCCTGTTTCGATCGGCAATTCAATGCCTTTCTTTTCAAGGACAAGAAGGATCCGTTCCACACCGATACCAAATCCAAAACCAGCTGTCGCAGGGCCACCGAAGTATTCAACCAAACCATCATAGCGACCACCCGCACAGACTGTCAATTCATTGCCTTCAATTTCTGTAATGAACTCAAAAATCGTGTGGTTGTAGTAATCCAAGCCACGCACCATATTGGTATCGATGACATAGGCTACCCCCAAGTCTTCTAACATCCGACGAACCGCATCAAAATGCGCTTGGCTTTCTTCATCAAGATAGTCTAGGATGGAAGGAGCCTGTTCAACCGCGGCCTTGTCTTCTTTTTCTTTTGAATCCAAGACACGAAGCGGATTTTCTTCTAAGCGACGTTGGCTGTCCTTAGACAATTGATCCTTCATTGGCAAGAGATAATCAATCAAGGCTTGACGATAAGCCTGACGACTAGCAGGGCTTCCCAAGGTGTTCAAGTGCAAGGTCACATTGTCAATTCCCTAGTTCTTTCAGGAATTGCGCTGCCATGGCAATGGTTTCGACATCCGTTGCAGGATTGCTCGATCCAAAGCATTCTACCCCAATTTGGTGGAATTGACGCAAACGACCTGCTTGAGGACGTTCGTAGCGGAACATTGGGCCTATGTAATAGAACTTACTTGGTTTTTTTGTACCTCAGGCGCAAAGAGTTTATTTTTCTACATACGAGCGGACAACAGGAGCTGTTCCTTCTGGACGAAGTGTGATATGACGGTCTCCCTTGTCATAGAAGTCATACATTTCCTTGGTAACGATATCCGTCGTATCCCCTACTGAACGGCTGATGACTTCATAATGTTCGAAGATCGGTGTGCGGATTTCATCATAATTGTATCGCGCAAAGACCTTGCGTGCAAAGCCTTCTACATATTGCCATTTCGCTGAATCGCCAGGAAGGATATCCTGGGTCCCTTTTTGGTTTTTTTGTAATTTCATAGCCTTCATCCTTTGTCTTACTTTTGCCTCTATTTTACCACAAATTCGAAGAGAAATGGAGGCTGGATCGAATTTCCTTCGATCGACATGTTCAAAACTTCTTTCTCTTCTTGCCTTATCAGCCGAATTATGAGAAAATGGAAGCCATACTACACTGAAAGGATCTTGCGATGAGAGAGGATATCAAAATCAATGACCGCGCCCTGGCACTAGAGAAGTCATTAATCGAAAAATTGGAGCTTGTATTTGATACCGATGTTGAGTTAGATGTTTATAATCTGGGACTGATCTACGAGATCCATCTAGATGAAGCCGGCACTTGCAAGGTGGTTATGACCTTTACCGATACGGCTTGTAGCTGTGCTGAGAGCCTTCCGATCGAAATCGTCGCTCGCCTAAAGAAATCGAGGGGATCGAAGATGTCAAGGTTGAAGTAACTTGGTCTCCCGCTTGGAAAATTACACGAATCAGCCGATACGGGCGCATCGCCCTTGGCCTTCCACCACGATAATAAGTATTACCTTTTAAAAAATGCATTCAACTAACGAAGGAAGGCCTCTTTGGAAATCCGATCCACAATAAAAACGAGGAACACCAGCTCTGACATCAGAGTCTGTTCCTCGTTTTTTATAATGTTTAAATCCATTCAAACTTTTTCACTACCAGAATGGACTAAGCCTGGTCAGCTTTTGGTTCAGGAAGGATTTGATACAACACAATTCCAAGAATGGTTGACGTTGCGACACCAGTGATTTGAAGACCACCGAGGTCAATCATCAAACCACCGATCCCTGATACCAAGATCACACTTGCAATCAAGAGATTCTTTTTATTATCAAAATCAATCTTATGTTCAACTAAAATTTTCAAACCGCTAGCAGCGATAACCCCAAAGAGGGCAATAGACAAACCTCCCAATACAGGAGTTGGAATAGAGTGCAAGAGTGCTGATAGCTTCCCAATAAAGCTCATGACAACCGCAATCACTGCTGCACCTGAAATAACGTAAACTGAGTAGACCTTACTAAGGGCCATCACCCCAATGTTTTCCCCATAAGAAGTTACTGGAGGAGCTCCAAAGAATCCAGCAATAATCTGTGCCAAGCCATCACCAGTAAGCGTATGGTCAAGCCCTGGATCCTTGAAGTAATCACGCTCAGTCAAACTATTTAAACCATGAGGTGACCAAAATGTTCCGTCATGGTCACAAAGGCAATCGGAGCCATGGTCAAAATCGCACTTGGATAGAGCTTAAAGCTATAATCCACAAATGGAATGTCAAAGTTTGGAACTTGAATCCAATGCGCCGCACTTACCTCTGAGAAATTGACAAAACTATGTCCTGTCAGCAAACCAAGAACCAATGAGAAAATATAGCCCACAATTAATCCAAGTAAAATTGGGACGACACCGATAATCTTCTTGCCGTACATGTTAAATAGGATAACCGCAAAGAGGGTCACCATCGAAATCAATAGAGCATAACCACTATAGCTTTTATTTAAGGTTGTCGCATCAGTGACGGCATTCTTCGCAAGACTCAAACCAATTACCATGATAATGGGACCAACCACGATTGGTGGAAGGACCTTATTAATCCAATCTTTACCCGCATGCTTAACAATTAGAGCTACAAACAAGTAGACCAAACCACCCGCCATGGCACCCTGGGCAACTGCTGCGATCCCATCTGTTTTCATCAACATCTGCATAGCAGCAATATAAGCAAAACTAGATCCCATGTAGGCTGGAATCTTATACTTGGTCACGGTTAAGTGAGCCAAGGTCCCCAAACCAGATGAGAACAAAGCAATGGCAGGATCAATCCCAACCAAAATCGGCACCAGCACTGTCGCCCCAAACATGGCAAACAAATGCTGGAAAGATAAACCAACCAATAAACCAGGTTTTGGCATATCATTCACATCATATTTAACGTCATTCACGATCGTAAAAACCTCCTAAAATTAAGATGCGACAAGCTATGGCTGAACAAAAACGTCTACCTTCGATGACCAAATCGTAAGGGAGTGCTTCATGCTCCATCATCGACGATTTCTTTTTTATCAAACCACTTTTCAATATACAAAAAAATCCCCCACAACAAGGAGATACACAAAATATAGGCTGGTCTTCCCAGGCCTTTCATTTCCATAGCTCCTTGCCTGCCTCTCTGGACAGTATTAAAGGATTGATTCGATTAGTCACAATTATAGCAAATTATAGACGGATTTACAAGAAAAATGACAGATAATACACTCAAATCCCCCAAAAAGTAATATTCATACGCTTCAGCGACAGGGTTAAAAATAGCTACTTTGAGCCAAAAAAGAGGCTGGGACAAAAGTCCTAGCCTCTCAATTATTTTTGGATTGTCGAGCAAGACGCAGTGGTTGAGTGGGCTCTACTACGCTGATTTCATCAGCTTTTACAGCCCTACTCAACTGTGCGGAGGTGGGACGACGAAATCGAATTCTAACGAATTACCGATTTCTGTCCCACTCTCTCTTTGGACAAAGTCGTCCTTGTAATTACTGTTTACCAGACTGTTCCATATTCCAGAAGTCGGTCACAGCACCACGAGAGGCGGAAGAAACGATATGGGCGTATTTACCGAGAACCCCACGGCTATACAGTGGTGGCAAGGTTGTTTCCGCCTTCCGTTTCGCCAACTCTTCGTCTGAAACGTGCATGGTGATTTCTTTGGTATCTTGGTCTACTGTTACCAGATCCCCTGTGTGGAGGTAGGCGATTGGGCCACCGACCTGAGCTTCAGGCGCAATGTGACCAACAACGAGACCGTAAGTCCCACCAGAGAAACGTCCGTCTGTCAAGAGGGCCACCTTGTCTCCTTGGCCTTTCCCAACGATCATAGATGACAAGGACAGCATTTCCGGCATACCAGGACCACCCTTAGGTCCTACAAAACGAACAACAACAACGTCGCCATCCACGATTTCATCCGAAAGAACCGCTTCAATGGCTGCTTCTTCCGAGTCAAAGACCTTAGCAGGTCCAGTGATGTTACGAACTTTCACACCTGATACTTTGGCAACCGCCCCTTCTGGAGCCAAGTTCCCTTTCAAGATGATCAATGGACCATCTGCACGTTTAGGATTTCAAGTGGCATGATAACTTTTTGACCTGGTGTCAAATCAGCGAAGGCTTCCAAGTTCTCAGCTACTGTTTTACCAGTACATGTGATGCGATCCCCGTGAAGGAAACCATTCTTAAGAAGGTATTTCATGACGGCTGGCACACCACCGACATTGTAAAGGTCTTGGAAGACGTATTGACCTGATGGTTTTAAGTCAGCCAAGTGAGGCACGCGCTCTTGGAAATCATTGAAGTCTTCAAGGGTCAAGTCCACATTGGCCGCATGAGCGATCGCAAGCAAGTGAAGAGTCGCATTGGTGGATCCACCCAGTGCCATGGTCACTGTAATCGCATCTTCAAAGGCTTCACGAGTCAAGATATCAGATGGCTTCAGTCCCATTTCAAGCATTTTGACAACTGCACGACCTGCTTCTTCGATATCGGCTTTTTTATCAGCTGATTCAGCAGGGTGAGAAGAGGAACCTGGCAAGCTCATACCAAGGACCTCGATCGCTGTCGCCATGGTATTGGCCGTATACATACCACCACAGCCACCAGGGCCAGGGCAGGCATTACATTCTAGTTGCTTTACTTCTTCAGCAGTCATATCACCATGGTTCCATTTCCCGATCCCTTCGAAAACAGAAACCAAGTCGATATCTTTTCCATCGAGATTCCCTGGAGCAATGGTCCCACCATAAGCAAAGATCGCTGGGATATCCATATTGGCAATGGCAATCATGGAACCAGGCATGTTCTTATCACAGCCACCGATGGCTACAAAGGCATCGACGTTGTGACCACCCATAGCAGCTTCGATAGAATCCGCAATGATATCACGTGACGTCAAGGAGAAGCGCATCCCTGGTGTCCCCATAGCGATCCCGTCCGCAACTGTAATGGTGCCAAATTGGACCGGCCAAGCTCCTGCATCTTTCACACCTTCTTTGGCCAGTTTTCCAAAATCGTGGAGGTGGATGTTACAAGGAGTATTTTCCGCCCATGTCGAAATCACTCCGACAATCGGTTTCTCAAAACTTTCATCGGTCATTCCCGTCGCGCGAAGCATGGCACGGTTGGGAGATTTTACCATGCTATCGTAGACACTACTACGATGGCGTTTGTCTAATTCTGTCATGTCATTCCTCTCGTTTCATTTTTTACCATTATAGCATAAAAGAAGGCCCAAAGACAGATCCAAACTTTGAGATCAACCAGGGAGAAGAAACTTTTCCCAAAAATTTCAATTTTTTTGTCAAGTAACTTTACTTTACAAAAAAGTTTTGTTATACTGTTAAAGTTGATGAAAATCAAACCTAATTGAATTTATATCTTAAAAGGAGAATAACGAAATGGCAGTACCTGCACGTCGCACATCAAAAGCGAAGAAAAACAAACGTCGTACGCACTACAAAGTAACAGCTCCATCTGTAAACTTTGACGAAGCAACTGGAGATTACTCACGTTCACACCGTGTATCACTTAAAGGATACTACAAAGGACGTAAGATCGCTAAAGCTGCATCAGCTGAATAATAGAAGGGAGATACCATGCGCGTAAATATTACACTTGAACACAAAGAATCTGGTGAACGCTTGTACCTTACTTCTAAAAACAAACGTAACACTCCAGACCGTCTTCAATTGAAGAAATACTCACCAAAACTTCGCAAACACGTTGTGTTTACAGAGGTGAAATAGGGGTTCACTACACGTCAATAGATGTTAGAAACCTTGATTTTAAGCGATTCTTGAAATTCTAAATTTCACTACATTGCAATATAAATCAACCGAATCACTACCTTTTTTTCACTACCTTTTTTTGAAATAAGAATAATGATTCGGATATATAAAAGAAGAGGAACTTTATTGTGAAGCTCCTCTTTTTGTTATGTGTTCTTTTTCTCACAGATCGTATGACCTGGTTTGACACAGTTGGATTTCAGGTACTTTCAGTTTAGCTTTATATCAACCATCATCAAAAATCCAACTATTTTTCTTATTTTTAAAAAAATATGAATAAGTTTGATTGAATGAGGGAATTTCTTTAAATTTTTTTCTTAGCACCTATAAGTTAATAATACTATTCTTTAAATTATAGTTTATAATTATCTGATGTTTCAATGACCACAAAACAAAGTACAGCGAATCACTTCCTTTAGTCAAACATATAACTGAACAACATTGTTTATCTTCCTGCACTTTCATATTTTTTTCAATCCTTTTTCTAAAAAAATTGTACGACTGATAATAATCAAAAAAACTGTAAAAACTATTTGATAGAAAAAAATAGGTTCAATGTATCTTTCCCTAAAAAAATATTAATACTGCAGGATTGGCAATTAATAAATTGGGAACAAATAACATAGTGATCAATCTGTTAATACCTGTAAAAATATTATATGGATACTTAGAAATTCCAATATAATTCAAAAAAATACATCTACTTTTTGAAAAATTTAGTTGGGAACCAAAAATGAACTAATCGTTATTAGAAACCAAATTGAATAATATATAATACAACCACACATTAAAGAAAGGATATAAAATAATATTTTTTTAATGAATTTAAATGTACATTTAAATTTCCATAACTTATAAAAAAATGATCGCAAGACCAAAAAAAGTATTCACGAATTGAACTAAATTAAATGATCTAAAAAAATATAGAACAACTGAGTATCAAACGGCCTCAATAAAAATTTGATCCAAGTTACCACTCAAAATATCTGATTCTAAAATTCCCATACTTCTAATTAACAATCCCATCATAACTCCATCTACAATAGTGTAGGAACCTACCAAAAAAATAAAAATTTGATAATAGTCCCAACCATTAAAAAGAGTCTATGTTTAAGAAAATCAATCTAAAAAAATACAATAGGTAAAACCAATCCACAGTATCGACGAAAAATAGACCACAAAAGAAGTCAAAATGAAAAATTCATATCAGATTTAAAACCAAAATGAAGTAGCCTAAAAAAATTACTTTTTATTCTAAACATTTTATCCTCCCACATTTGAGAAGTGCTCACTCCTTTTTCTCAATATGAATCTTGATATAATATAAAAAAATGATGCACCAAATCAATTGAATACAAATAATTCTCAAATAGTCTATTAATTTATATGTATCATTACTAAACATCTGAAGCGGTTCATATACTAAGTATTTAAAAAGGTAATACATCTAAAAAAACAGACGAAAATTATTTGAAAAAAACTTAAAGGCAATAATATTCCTGATAAAAACTGAATTACTATTTCTTTAACAGTAAGGACAAAAAAATATATTTTCTAACCAAAAAGAAAGCATACCTACACAACATGATATTAAAAAAACCATAGAACCATAGATAGAATAATTGCAATACTTCCTAAAATAAGAATTTCAATGGTTAATAACTCATTCTTGTAATAAACACTGGAGAATAAAATGACAGGAATGATGATAAATAATAAATGAGCAAGCCTATCTCCAAGCATTTTACAAAAAAATAATACTTATAAAAAAAGTAACAGGTTTTATTAATATGCTAAAAAAATTTCCTGAATGAACATCGTCATTGATTTCCCAATCAACTGGATAAAAAAACAAAATATGAAAAAAATTATAGTCCCCAAATAGTATTGAACCATTGAGGTAAAATCATATCCTGCTATATTTATCTGGTTACTCTGATATATATACGTCCATAAAAAAATACTGATATCATAATTTGTATACTTGCCTGTAACATTAACAATAGTACACTTGATTTATAGTTCAAAAATAGATCGAAATGATATCAGAATAATAGACATTTCTTTTTTTCAATTGTGCTCCTTTTTTTGTAAAAATAGTTTTTGTAAAATAATTTCTTCTAAAGAAAGATTTGATATTTCAAAATCTTCTATATCTACAAGCTTATTGATTGATTCTAATGTCTCAAAGACAAAAATCTCTAGGTATTTTTTAGTATACATTCCGATTTTTGTTTTGAGAAATGACTACTACTCCTTTAACAGAGCATAACTCTGGTACCAAATCTAATGTCATTTTTTTATCTTTAAATATTTAAAATCAGAAAATTTAGATAAAATAACATCCATTGACTCCTGCAAAATAATTTTTTTCCTTTGTCAATGACGATTAATTCGTCACAAACAGACGAAATATCATCCATATCATGACTCGTTAAAATAATAGTAGTATGACATTCTTCATTCATTTTTCTTTAAAAAAATGTTCTGATATCTTTTTAGACTGTATATCTAACCCTATAGTAGGCTCGTCTAAAAATAATATTTCCGGACTTGTTAAAGATGCCGTGATAAACTCCATTTTCATTTTTTTGTCCAAGAGAGAGGGTCCGGACCTGCTGGTAAAGCTGATCTTTTACATTCAACAAATTGCTTAATTCCTGAATTCGTTCTTGTAAAATCGCTCGGTTCTACCTCATATAAAGTACCAATCAATTGAAAATAATCCATAGCCGAAACATCTTGAAATAACTGTAATTTATTTCCTACTACTATTGAAATTTTTTTCTAAAAATTTATACTTCTTTTTAAATGGAATTTCTCCATTCACTTCTAATTTTTCCGGAACTAGGATAAAGAGTCCCAGTCAACATTTTTAATCGTTGTGGATTTACCAGCTCCATTACTCCCAATAAAGCCAACTATACTCCCTCTCTTAATCGTAAAAACTAATATCTTGAACAGCTCGAATCGTTATTTGATTACGTTTCAAAAAAATCTCTTGATAAATGGGAGTCTTGAATCAAAAATTATAAAAAATTTTTAGATAAATTCTGAGCATTAATAACTATTTCACTCATATATCTCTCCTTTCGATAAAAATATATTTACTTGTACTTTTTTTCCATACTTTTACCAAAATGCTAAAGATTGAGCTAAAATCTTCGGGATGGGTAAAATAATATTTTGTCTTTAAAAAGTTTCTCAAAACCTTCAAGGCGATTATTGAAATCATTAAATTTTTGTATTGTCTAGCTGGTTGAATGTCTCTTTAATATCCATAAACTTTCTCCGTGATTCTTTATTTCACTTTATAAATAGAAGAGTGTCTATATATTTATAGATCCTCAAGAACTTGCATTTTATCAAGTATAAGTAGAATAGTATGTAAGGGTTTACATATTCATATTATATGATTATGTAAGGAATCCGTCAATTTTCCACATTATTATATGACAAAATGTATTTTTTAAAAATGCAAAAATCTATGAGCAAGATGTTTGACTTCCTTTTTTAAAGTATATATACTTATATTAACCTTAGAAAAAAATGTTTGAACAGATATTCAATAATAATTACTTTTTTTAAAAATTAAAATTCGAACTTTAAATTTTTTTATCTTTTTTTATATTATTGAGTAACCTAAATTGCCCAATTTGTAAAATTTAGCTAGACAAAAAAAGACATCCAAGAGAAATTTCTTAAATGTCTGTAAACGTTGATATAAGCGTGTTGATTAACGTTTTGATAATTGTGATGCTTTACGAGCTTTCTTAAGACCTGGTTTGGAAAGCATGGGTTTCAGTTGGACTAAAAACAATGTAATACCAAGGATTTTCAGAACGATATCTACTGATTAATTTCATAAAATATGAATAAGTTTAAGCGAAATAGGGAAATTACTTTAAATATTTTATTTACAATTATAATTTATCAATGGTTTTCCTTCAATAATAGTATATAATGGAAGAAAACTGAGTCAACTATCCAGAAAGATACTATTCTGTCTGAAAATAGAATATAGTAGCCAAGTGTAAAGAATATACTATAAGCTTTCCGAAAAATTCGTATTTTCCTGAACGTTTTGAATTTGAAACGATGAACAAACAAAAACAACCGGAAAAGAAACCGTTCCCGACTGGCTTCTTCTCTGGTTGTTTTTCATACTAACGATTTTTCCGACTTAATTGATAAGAGTACACCATAGGGATAACCACAATGGCGAGGATGACCAGCACCAAATACATAAGAAAGCGCGAATTGAAGGCCTGCTTCAAGCAGAAGGATCAAACCTCCGAGGACCCACAACTTCCCTGCCAAGCGATGGGTTTTGTGCCAGTTATCTTCACTCTGTAAGGTCCAAGGCAGACGGATTCCAACCGTGTGATTCACTTTCAACTTAGGCATGTAATTGCCCATGATCACAAAGATGAGCCCCAGCAGAACCGAAACAAAAACTGATGGATTGGTAGTAGATCCTAGCGCCTTGCTATAGATGAGATAGGAGGTACTTAAGGAAACGATTGGGGTCAACCAGTAAATCGCTCTGATCATTTTTTCATTCATAGCGCTATTCTTAGAATCGCGACCGATCATAAAGATCATAAACAAATGCACCATGAGATCGAAAATAGGAAGACCAAACACAACCAGGGGTTTCGATTGGAAGTTATTGGCCTGGCCAGCAAAATTGAAATGAATCGGGATTTGGTTAGGCAATTGCGACCAAATCATCAGCCCCCAAAGCATGGGGAAAAGGATCACCATAGAAGTTAATAGCAATAGTTTTTTATTCGTTTTCATCAGTAGAGTCTCCTTTCAAATCAACGAGCCAGACCATTAAATCCTCCAAGACAGAAGTATTGAGTTCATAGTAGATAAAATTCTTCTCTTTTTCCTCTCGAATTAAATCTGCCTGCTTGAGGAGGCTTAAATGATGGGAAATGGTCGCTCCTGCTACATCAAAGTGGCCAGCGATATCACCAGCAGATAATTTCCCCGCCTTTAGCAGTTCTAAGATACTTCTTCTTATCGGATTCGATAAAGCTTTAAATGTTTGCGCAAAATTCATTCTCTATCTCCTCTAATCTATTTAGAAATCTTTCTAAATAGATTCTAGTACTTTCGGATGGGTTTGTCAACTCTATTTAGAAAAAAATCTAAATAGTTTCTGTTGTAAAAAAATATCAGACCTAAGACCGATTCTTATAAACAGCGTCTTTTCTTAAGTTTTCTTTAAGAAATCAGCCTTATAATAAAACCATCAAATGAAGACCTCCTAACTTTGTTTGATAGAAAATCCTAAACTTTTTCATAATAATCTCCCTATAAGAGTCACCAAAACCGGTGGCTTTTTCTATGGGAGTGAGACAGAACAATTATTTAAAATTGTTCGTTGTCTCACCCCCGCACAGTTGATTAGGTTATCTTTGGAGCTATAAGAGCGAACAAAGATACCAATCAACCACTGCGTTATACAATTATTACTAACCTATTCTTAGTGAGTCAAGTCCAATAGGGGCTTAAACGAGCTTAGGTACGTTGATGCAGTTCGAACGACAGTGAGAACTACGTTCCTTAGAATGGAATAAGTAATTTTACTGTTTGGAATGATGATTAATGCATTTTGTCAGACTTAAGACCTATTTTTTAAACACAACCTTTTCTTAAGATTTCTTTAAGCAAACCGCCTTATAATAAAACCATCAAATAAAGACCTCCTAACTTTGTTTGATAGAAAATCCTAAACTTTTTCATAATAATCTCCCTATAAGAGCCACCAAAACCGGTGGCTTTTTCTATGGGAGTGAGAACTACGTTCCTTACCCTTCATTTGTACAAATACTCCAATTTATACTCGATCTATGTTATAATGAAGAGAATTTTTGTCTGAGGAGGATTTATGAAAAAAACACATTCTACGCTATTCATCCCGGGCATCATTATGCTTGGGATTGTTTTACGAACACCATTTACTACGCTTCCGACGGTCTTGTCTGACATCGCTGCTGGTTTTGGGGGTAGATGTGAGCTCTCTGGGACTATTGACTAGCTTGCCACTTCTCACCTTTGCCATTTTCTCACCTTTTGCGATTCAATTTGCTAAAAAGTTGGGGATTGAGCGCCTCTTTTTCCTAGTTTTGATCGCGATTACGATCGGATCTGCCATTCGGATTATCAACCTCCCCCTTCCTCTATCTGGGAACCATCTTGATTGGAGCTGGCATCGCCTTTCTCAATGTGTTGCTTCCAAGCCTGATTCAGGCGAACAGACCCCGCCAACTAGGCATTCTGACCACTTTGTACATCACTTCTATGGGGATGTCCACAGCGATCGCCTCTTCTGTCGCTGTTCCGATCACCAAAGCCACTTCTTGGCAAGGTTTGGTCAACATCTTGACAGCCTTGTGTGCTCTTGCTTTGGTCATCTGGATTCCTAACATTCGCTACAACCACCATCTAAAAAAGACGGCCACTACAGAATCTAGTAGCAAGTGGTATACCAATAAATATGTCTGGGCTATCATGATTTTTGGAGGCTTGCAGTCACTGCTTTTCTACACAAGTATGACCTGGCTTCCGACCATGGCTGTTCAAGCTGGCCTTTCAAAGGTTGAATCTGGACTACTGGCTTCAGTATTTACCTTGATCAGTCTCCCATTCTCCTTGACGATCCCAAGTTTAACGACACGATTATCCGATCGCAATCGACGCTTGATGCTGACGATTGTTGTCGGAGCAGGGATTCTGGGGGTAGCCATGCTCTTAATCCCGACCAGCAACTTCTTCTACTGGTTGGTATTAAATGCCCTGATTGGAAGTTCCGTTAGTTCGCTTTTCCCTTACCTCATGGTCGCTTTCTCTATGAAATCCAGCACACCTGAAAAAACAGCTCAACTTTCCGGTCTTGCCCAAACAGGAGGCTACGTCTTTGCAGCCTTTGGTCCCATCCTCTTCGGCTACAGCAAATCTCTCTTCCACTCTTGGACACCTGCCATTCTTATGCTCCTGGTCTTAACCATTATCATGGCGATTGCCCTTTATCAGGTGGAAAAAGTCGATCATATTTTATAATCATCGTCTGGCTGGAAGATTCGTCTTCCGGCCTTTTTTGTGCATACAAAAAAAGAACTAGGCACTTGTCCTAGTTCAAAGTTTTATTATCCGTTAAATGAGATATGTACGTGGTCGTTGTGGTTTGCTGTATCTCCACCACGGTCCGGCATTTGGTTCCATGTATTAGCTGGTCCGTAAATGTTATTTACTGGCATGTAGAATTGTTGTTTCCAGATAATATATGAGATACCTGCACGGTCCATGTTATCAATCGCATACTGTGCAACTTGATCTCCAAGCTCTGAATTTGTTGGAACCATCACGTCTACTGCAAGTCCTTTACCATGGTCTTCTGGATCCCCTTCACGGTAACCACCGATGTTTGTGATACCGAATTTCGCTGCAATTTCTTGACGGAAAGCTTCCGCTTGAGGTTGAAGATTTGGATCAGTTGGAATAGTATTTCCGCTTGTTGGAGTTGATGCTACTGGTTGCACTTCAGGTGCTGCAGCAGTTTCTACTGCTGGTTGTGCTGCTGGAGCTTCAGGAGCAGAAGCTGGTGTTTCTGCAGGAGCTTCGGTTGCTGGAGCAGATTGAGGAGCAGCTGGCGCTACTTCTTGATTTTGAACTTCAACATTGACAGCTGGAGCACCGTAGTTTGGTGTTTCTGGAACAGCTGGTTGTGCTGGTGTTTCTGCTGCTGGTACTTCAACTACAGGAGCTTCCGCTGGGGCTTCTTGAGTTTCAGCTGCTGGAGCAACTGGAACAGCTTTGTTATCTTCGTTTACTGGTTTAGACAAATCGTTGACAGCGACTGTTTGGTCATCAACTGTCACTTGGTTTGTTGTCAAGTCAGCACTTGCAACGGTTGCATCTGTCGCACCTGCTTGAGGAGTTTGGATTTCAACTGAAGTTACTTCTTTTTGATCATTTACTGTTGTTTTCAAAACAGTACCTGGGTAGATCAAATCCATGTTGCTGATGTTGTTTAAGTTTGCCAACACATGTACATCGATTCCAAGCGCTTCTGCGATCGAACTCAATGTATCACCATATTTGATGGTATAAGTTTGTTGGTTTTCACCGCTTTGTTGGATATCATGTTTGATTTCATCTACTGAGCGAGCTACCCAATCTTCAAGTGTTTCTGCAGTGGCTTTTGTAAATGGAATCACTGCAAGAGCTACTGTTGAAGCGATCAAGGCTTTCGTATTAACTTTTAATTTCATCTTTTATCCTCTTTTTTCTTTGTTTTTTGTTCAAGATTTTCTTGAACAAATGAACTACTATACTATCTTATCACAATTTAAAAATAATAAAAGGCCTTTTTGGCTATTTAACAAAACTGTATTTTTCTTGTAACATTTCGTCTTTCTTGTCACATTGTTATAAACTAGTAACATAAAAAGAGGGTGGTGGAAGAAGAGGGCGAGGGCGTAAAAAAGCCTCATCAAGGAGCGGTTCCTCGATGAGGTTCTTGTCTTTTTTAAGTAATTGAGGCCGGCTGAAAAGCTGGGTGAAAAACGCAAACTGTAATAGTACTAACTTCAAAGGCACAGTAGCTGATTGGATTTTTCTCTCGCTTTAAGAGCTCGGAAAAATCCTAATCAGCCTTGTGGGGGCAGGACAACGAAGCATTCTATACAACAGTGCTTCTGTCCTGCTCCCTATTTTCACTTTGCATTTTACGGGCTTTGTATCTTATTTTACCTTCATGATTCTGACGAGGTTGGCGCGTTCGGCTTCTTCGAGTTTCATTTCGATATAATAGATAGTCTCTTTGAGGTCTGGGATGGTCGCATACTCGAGTCCGTTCACTCGACGGCGGGTTTTCTCGATTTCATCTGCCATGAGTTGGCAGCTTTTTTCGATTTCCGCTAACTTGAGCAAATCTGGGAGTAGATCCCCCATTTCTTGGATGGTGCTGTCCATTTGACTGTTGGAGGCGAGGTAGCTATAAACCACGTCCCCTTCATCATCTCCGTATGGATTATCGATACGGGCATGGAGCTTGGGCACGCGCACACTCATGACATTTTCTTCCTCGATATGGAGCATCACTTCTCGAGTCGGTACAGCGAAGATTTCTTCTACCATGAGGTCACTCTCTAAGGACTTGGCCATCACGAAATCTTGCATATTGCCCACCAGCGCTGCCTCCACCTTTTGGCGCAGACGATTATTCTCACGCACAGCTTCAATAAAACGGCGCATGAGTTCATCCCGCTTATCCTTGAGCAACTTGTGCCCCCGGGTTGCTGTCTTGAGGCGCTCTTTGAGAATATTAAGCTCCATCCGAGTTGGTTTTACATTTAATCGTGCCATAGGCTAATCCTCTTTGTTTGGCAGATACTTGTCAATCATCTCATCCTTGATCCGTTTAAGCTCTGTTCTTGGAAGGATGGATAAGAGTTCCCAACCGAGATCCAAACTTTCCTCAATCGTCCGATTGGTTGTGAAACCTTGGTTGATGTATTCCTGCTCAAAGCGGTCCGTAAATTTAACATAGAGCTTGTCGGTATCTGACAAGGCAGACTCCCTCAAGCACTACAGCCAGTTCTTTGGCTTGTTTTCCTTGGGCGTAGGCCGCAAAGAGCTGGTTCATGGTCGCCGCATGGTCTTCCCTGAGTCTTGCCTTCACCAGAACCCCTTGTCCTTCAAACGAGAAAGGGATGGAAGAACATTGATCGGTGGGCGGTAACCACTATTGTAGAGATCACGGGACAGAATAATCTGGCCTTCTGTGATGTAGCCTGTCAAGTCAGGGATGGGGTGGGTGATGTCATCTTCTGGCATGGAGAGGATCGGAATTTGGGTCACAGATCCTTTCTTTCCAACCAAGCGTCCTGCACGTTCGTAGAGGGTTGAGAGGTTAGTATAAAGGTAACCTGGATAGCCCCTGACGACCTGGAACTTCCCGGCGGGCAGCAGATACTTCCCGAAGGGCTTCACAGTAGTTGGTCATATCCGTCATGATAACCAAGACGTGCATATCTTTTTTTCATAGGCTAAATATTCGGCAGCTGTCAAGGCGATCCGAGGGAGTCGCAATCCGCTCAATAGCTGGGTCATTGGCTAGGTTGATGAAAGAGAACAGAGCGGTCAATGGCCCCAGTTTCCCGAAGGTCGTTCATAAAGAACTCGGCTTCTTCAAAGGTGATTCCCATAGCCGCAAAGACCACGGCGAAGTTTTCTTCAGAATTAAGAACCGTCGCTTGACGAGCAATCTGAGCCGCCAACTCCTTGTGAGGAAGACCAGAACCTGAGAATACTGGGAGTTTTTGGCCCCGAACCAAGGTATTCAAATGGTCAATGGCTGAGATTCCTGTCTGGATAAATTCATCCGGATAGTCCCGCGAAACAGGGTTAATAGCTTGTCCATCAATGTCCAAGTATTTCTCTGGGATAATCTCCGGACCGCCATCGATGGGTTTGCCCATCCCGTTAAAGATGCGTCCCACCATGTCTTCAGACACAGGAAGTTCTAGGGGACGTCCGGTAAAGCGGACCTTGGCTTTTTCCAAATTGATCCCACTAGATCCTTCAAAGAGCTGGACCATGGCCTTGTCTTCTTGGACTTCGAGGACTTGTCCCTGACGGGTCGTTCCATCATGAAGCTTGATTTCTACCAGTTCATTGTAGTGAACCCCTTCGACCTGATCGACAATCATCAAGGGGCCAACAACTTCGCTAACAGTACGGTATTCTTTAATCACGCTCATTGTCTACTCCTCCTTTTGCGACGATTTGGTGTAGGGTTTCTACAATTTCTTCTTTCAGGTCTTGAATGGTTGCCAACTGATCCTCATGGATGAACTTGCTACGGGCAATACGGTCCCGAAGAGTTACAGTTCCTTCCATGATTTCTGTGAAGTAAGCCCCTAATTCCAGTGCTTTTTGACTTTCTTGGTCAAAGGTTAAAATGTTTGTCAACAAGGCCACCTGCTTGCTGAAAGAGGTATAGGTATCGACCTCATCAAAGGCATTTTGTTGCAGGTAGTCTTCGCGGATCATCTTGGCCGCATTCATGGTCAAGCGGTCTTTTTCAGACAAGGAATCTAGACCAACCAAGCGGACGATTTCTTGCAATTCACTTTCCTTTTGAAGCAAGTTCATAGCGCGGGTCACTTTTTCAGACCAGCTGATTTGTTCATGTAAATCGATATAGCGACCAACTTCATCTTGGTAAAGCGAATAAGAACTCAACCAGTTGATTGCTGGGAAATGGCGGCGTTGCGCCAATTGAGCATCTAAGCCCCAGAAAACCTTGACGATCCGCAGGGTGTTTTGCGTCACGGGCTCTGAAATATCTCCACCCGGAGGGGAAACGGCACCGATAGCGGTAATCGAACCTTCACGCGCAGTGGTTCCGAGTGTCTTGACCCGACCTGCACGCTCGTAGTATTCGGCGATCCGGCTACCAAGATAGGCTGGGTAGCCTTCATCCCCTGGCATTTCTTCTAGACGACCAGACATTTCACGGAGAGCTTCTGCCCAGCGCGATGTCGAATCAGCCATGATGGCAACGGAATAGCCCATATCACGGAAGTATTCGGCAATGGTAATCCCTGTGTAGATGGAAGCTTCACGCGCCGCTACTGGCATGTTCGAAGTGTTGGCGATCAGAACGGTCCGTTGCATGATGGATTGACCAGTCGTTGGATCGATCAATTCTGGAAATTCATTCAGAACGTCCGTCATTTCATTTCCACGTTCCCCACAACCCACGTAAATTACGATGTCTACATTGGCAAACTTAGCCACCTGGTGTTGCACAACTGTTTTCCCAGCTCCGAAAGGACCAGGAACAGCTGCAGCTCCACCTTTTGTCACAGGGAAGAAGGTATCGATGACCCGTTGACCGGTAACCAAAGGCTCTACTGGAATGAGTTTTTGTGCAAAGGGACGGCCTCGACGAACCGGCCATTTTTGCATCAGGGTCCCAGTAAAGAGGCTACCATCTGCCTGCTCGATCTCATAGACCGGCTCTTCCACTGTGTAAGAACCTGCTGCGATCTTGATCACACGTCCACTGACACCAAAGGGTACCATGATGCGGTGTTCCACCATATTGGTCTCTTGAACGGTACCGACGATGTCTCCTGCAACTACCTCTGTCCCTTCAGTCACGCTTGGTTCGAAGGCCCATTTGGTGTCCCGATCTAGATTCGGAACTTGCACCCCACGAACCAAAAAGTCACTGGCAGTAACTTCTTGGAAACGTTCCAAGGGGCGTTGGATCCCGTCAAACATCTGAGAGATCAAACCTGGCCCCAATTCAACAGAAAGGGGAGCTCCGGTTGTGACCACTGGTTCTCCTGGACCGACTCCAGACGTTTCTTCATATACTTGGATAGAAGCTTCGTCACGCCGCATCTCAATAATTTCACCAATCAAACCAAGATCGCCGACCCGGCAAATATCTTGAATATTGGCCTCCTGCATCCCTGATGCGACCACCAAGGGACCGGAAACTTTGATAATTTTTCCTTGAGTCATGTATTCCTCCTGGGAATCCTTTGTTTCTTTATTTTACTTTTGCGCTATCTCTCTTAGAGCTTGCTTTTGTTGGCCATTGGCTTCGAAGTTGCTTGGATCCAACCAAGCTTCGAAGCGCTGTTTGATAGCTGGCCATTCTTGGTCAATGATAGACAACCAGTCTGTATCACGGGTACGACCTTTATAAACAACAGCCTGACGGAAACAGCCTTCATAGGTGAACTCTAAGCGCTCAGCTGCTTTGCGAGATGCTTGGTTTAAGGCATCGCATTTCCACTCATAGCGGCGGTATCCTAAATCTTCAAACACGTAGCGCGCTAAGAGATACTGGGCTTCTGTAGCCATGCGTGTCTTTTGGAGCGCTGGTGAGTAGGTCACTGCTCCGACTTCGATCACCCGATTGGCTTGATCGATCCGCATGAGAGAGAAAGTCCCCAAAGCCTTGCCTGAATCTTTGTCTACAATCGCATAGTAAAAGCGACCTTGGGCTGTCATGAGATCATCTAATAGGTGGTCCCACTCCTCTTCATTGCGGGCAGGGCCTTTGAATAGAAAGGTCCACATCGCTGCTGGAGAGTCCGGCCCGTAGACCTGATAAAGATATGCTCCATGTTTTTCTTTTGAGAGGCGCTCGATCACGGTATAGCGACCTTCAATCCGCTCAATAGCTGGCAGACGCCCCGGAGTAAAATCCGGCAGTGCATCGCCAATCGTTTGGCCAAATTCATTTGTTCTCATAAAATATCCTGTCCTACTGCTTTTTCGACATTATCACGAATCCGCTGTTGGCCCAGTCCCGTAGTCCCTCTATGGGTCGGGATAAGAATCAGAGCCGGTGTCAGCTGCTGGTCGTAAAACGCCACTGTATCTGGAATGGCCTGAGCAATATCCTCTGTCAGGTAGATAATCCCGAAGTTTTCCCGACTGAGTTTTCGCAGGGTATTGATCGCTTCTTGTGGCTCTGTGACCGGATAGGTTTGAAAGCCAATCAGGCGAAAAGGAAGGATGGCGTCCCGATTGCCCACAACGGCGATTTTATAGGTCTGTTTGTCCATAAATCGGTCTCATCCTTTCTTTGATGTCTGCTAGCGGAAAACCATTGTCCAAACCAGAGAGGACCAAACGAAGGTTGGTCACCTCTAACTCTTTTCCGTAAAGATAACGAACAAGAGGGAGTGGTCCATCAACTTCAAAACGGCCAGCGTCTAGAAGACTGAATTTCACCAAACTCTCTAAATACTCCAACTCTACGGTCTTTAGTTGACCGGTGCGCATCTTTTCTTCATAAGTCTCTAAAGCGAGATCGTACTCCAGCGGATTGACTTGATAAAACCAGGTCAACCACTGACCGGATTCTAGCAGGTCGATCACCTGATGGGCACTGAGGCTCCCTTCATCTGAGAGCAATTGGTGCATAAAGCTATGCGGTTTTTGCTGATCCAAGGCCCGCTTAACTGTAATCGCATTGTAAAAGTCAATGGTCACGTCCACCAACTGCTTCAGAATCGGATGATCTAGGCTGTCCCCTAAGTATCTCAGGTGTTTAAAATAAGCTAAGTCCATCCCGATTTCGAGGACCCGCAAGTCCTGATAATCTTGGAATTCTTGCCAGGTTGCAGCCACTTCTTCCGCCATAAAGGCCGGACAATGCTCCGCAGAAAAGGTCGCCACCAAATGCTCGAGCACATCGAGAGAATAAGGACCGATAGGGATCAATAAGTGCCCCAACTTGCGCTCTGTCGCCTTATTTTTCAGATAAACCTTGAGATTATGATAGGTGTACTTCAAGGTGAAGAGGCTAACCAGGTCTGACTGAGGGGCCACTTCAAAAGCCCATTGGTATTCTGCCAACAAAGCTGCCATCAGGCGGGCTTCAAGGGCTGATAAATCCTTGATCTCGTGGCTGTCTAAAGCATAAGGTGTCCCTTGTAGCAAACCTTCTCGACTCTCGCTTGAGGGACTTGCAAGCAACTGCTCGAACTGACTGGGACTGACAAAACTAGCCTCACGTACGCTGATTCCTGTATTGACTTGAGAATAGGTCCGTTCGCTCATTGCAACCTCCTAGTTCTCTTCATCTGTGAAAATGCTGGCTTGCCATCTGGTAGCTTTCTTGCTCCCAAATGGAATCCACCAAATCACGGTAGAGATAGTTGTCATCAATCTTCCCAACCGACAAGACAAAGCCTGCTTGAGCTGGGACCGTCACATCTGCAACTGTCACATTCTGATGCGTCTGCTCAATCTCTCGAGAGCTGCTGAATCAAATTTAGCAGCGCTCACCGCCCCAAAGGTCAGGGTCACAACTTGTCCCTGATAGCGATCTAAGACCGTATCTACAAACTGCATTTCCTTTTCAAGGGGCCAAGCCACCATCGCTTCATAAGCATCCGCAAAGAGATCCTTTAAGACTCGTTGCTTGGTGACAAGGGTTGATTGGCGTTTTTTATTTTCGATTTGTTGGGTTTCACGTTGCAATTGACGTTGAATCCGCTTGAGCTGCTCGGAGCGTTGATTGAGTTTGTCTTGGATCAAACGCTCTTCTTGTGCAGTCTCTTCTTTTAGGATGGTTTCCTTGGCCTCTTCTAAGAGTTTACGCCCTTTTTCGTGGGCTTGGGCCAAGATCGAATCCTTTAATTGGGTTTGTTCATCCATATCGTTTTTTCTCCTATTGCATGCGTCTTGTGTTTTTCGCCTCGTAAGGCGAATCCATCAAAGCTAGCTCTTAGCCGACGCGTAGGGTCAATAGGAAGGACACAACGAAGGCCAAGATGGCGTAGGTTTCAACCATGGCCGCAAGGATAACCCCTTTCATCATGTCTTCAGGGCGTTTGGCCAAGATTTGCATCCCTGCTGTCGCAACATTTCCTTGGTGTTTGGCTGAGAAATAACCAACGATCGCAACTGGAAGAGCTGTAAAGAAGTAAGCAACCCCTGTTTCAAGTGGCATATCTGGCTTAATTTGCAACCAGATCAAGATCCCGATAACGAAACCGTACAAACCTTGTGTACCTGGCAACAATTGCAAAATCAAGGCTTGGGCAAATTTTTCAGGTTGTTCTTTCAAGAGCGCTGCTGCTGCTTGACCCGTTTTACCAACCCCAAGGGCAGATCCCATTCCACTAAGTGCAACGGCGATCGCCACACCAAATGCTGCAAAGAAGGCGCCCCCATGGGCTGAAAAATATGATGCTAAAGATTCCATGAATATACTCCTATTTATTAAAGATAATACTTATTTTTTTGTTTTAATATAGCGTTCAGAAGGTTTGAGAGGACGAAATGGCTTGCCTCCTCCTTCGTAGAACTTACCGAAGAACTCCACAAAGATCAAACGGGCTCCATGCACATATCCTGACAAGAAGGACAGGAACATATTAATGGCATGGAGGACGATAAAGAGCAGAAGCCCTACCGTAAACCGTCCAAGCGGTGGGAAGAGATTGACAATGAGGTTGAAGGCCGAACCGATACTCGCTCCAGACAAGCCCAAGGCCATCAAACGAGTGAAGCTGACCAAGTCTCCAACATATCCACTAACATTGTAGAGGTTAAAGAGACCAGAAGCTAAGCCGGACAGCTTCTTGGCACTGACAATGGAAACAATCAAGATCCCAATGGCATTCAAAATAGCTAACCACTTGCCAATCGGGACTAAAATGCTCATTCCTGGCAAGATATTGCCTACAGCTAGAAGCATTAAACCAAGTAGGATCAAGACCCAAGCAAAGCCCGCATTATAGGCTTCCGTGTAGTCTTTGAGGCGAACATTTTTCATTCCCCCTAGGAAGAGGCCCACTAAGACAGTGACAAAACCAAAGACCACTGAGAGGATCAGGATGGTCATGGCGTTGCTGGTCGTACTGATCAAGGCAAAAGGCATCTCAAATCCAAAGAAAGAGCCATAGACCACACCCCAAAGGGCAACTGAAATTCCGAGAAGACTGAAGAAACGAAGGTTCTTGGCTGTACTAGGCTTGAGCTTGAAGGCTTTAAGGGCAAAGCCTGTCGCTACCGTTAGCAACAGTCCATAACCGATATCTGCGACCATCATGCCAAAGAAAACAAAGTAGAAGAGAGAAACGATCGGTGTCGGATCTTTCTCGTAATACTTAGGCAGGGCGTACATCTCTGTGACTAATTCAAAGGGCTCTACCAAGGCATTATTTCGCAACTGGATCGGAACGTCATCCCAATCTTTTTCCGTCACATCGCGCGTCTCTAGTAAGACCCGAGAACCAAAACCTTCTTGCAAGAAGTCTCGCAATGAGGCCCACTTGGGATGTTTCAATCCAACCCTCTAGGGCTACCAAGCTTTGCGTGCTGGCAAGAAGCGACTTAGCTCCTCACGAGCTCCCGAACTCAGCAAGTAATCCATCTGGTACTTGAGCTGGTCCAACTCCTTCTGGGAGTTTTGCAACTCTGCTAGGGTTGCTGCAACTACAGCTTCTTGCTCTTTGATTTCCCCTTCTAGGCGATCCAAGTAGGCGGCCGGGACCTGCTCTTCTTCATAGTCCAATTCTTTGAACCCATGGTCTTCTAGAAGCTCCTGAACAGCTACACGATCTCCCGAGCGATACAAGATGACATAACCGTGTTCGGTTTCAGACGTAAAGACTTCTTCTAACTCCAGCTCAGGATGAGCTTTTAAAGAAGAACGAACGGCGTCTGTATCGCTATTCGGGATCGTCCCGATCAAGCCATGCACATAGTGAAAGGTAGCGAGGGCAGCTGGTGTCACCTCTAACGGTCGCCATTTTTCTAAGCGCTCTATCTCTGCCTTTGCATCCGCAATCTTCTGACGAGCCTTGTCTAACACGCGCAATTGGCGTTTCAACTTGGTCAATAGAAGATCCTCATCTCGAATCATCCCGTGGGCCTGCAAGTCATCAAAAGACAAGCTTAAGGGTTCTTCCTTTAGAGCTTGCAAAGCCTTCTTCTCAGGCATGTAGGGCTCTAGAGTCTGAATCATTTTTTCAACTTGTTCTTGACGTTTTTGCAGCTCTACCAAGGCTTGACGATTGTCCTCTGTCAAGGGTTGAGACAAGGTATTTGCCTCAAAGGCAGCCTGCCACTCTTCATGCTCACTGAGGTCATAAATCTGGATTTTTGCCTCAGACTGTAGCGCTAGTAGGAGACTGTCCAAGTCATCTTTGGGCAAGATGAGGGACAGTTTTTGCATCTGACTAACGGCCATAGCTTGCTACCACCTTTTCTACAATGGCTTCAACTAACCCAGCTCGCTTATCGGTCATCGCCTGTTGTACCTTGGCATCATTGCGCGCAACCGTTTCTTCCAGATCTTTCGTTAAACGGACGAGTCTTTCCTGGGCGTTTTTTTCTGCCTCTGTGACCAATTGCTTGGTTTCCTCATCGTAATGCTGTGCCACTGTTGCAAGGCGATCGCGCGAATCCGTTCGGATTTGTTCAACTTGAGCTTCATAGCCTACGATCACGCCCTGAGCAGCTTGCTCGATCTCTTGCATCATCTCGAGTGTTGCATTCGACATCGTCACACCTCCTTATTCAACTATTGTTCTTCCAACAACAGTACAATTATCTTAAATTATACCACAATTCATATCGTTTGTTCAGGCCCAACCGGGAATTTTCAGAAAATTGTGGACAACCAACAAGCCCCTACTGCCAAGATTGGTAGCGTTCTCTTCTTTTCGCATATCCTGTTCCTAGTTTCAGTATTTCTTGATTTCTTTTACTTGAATAAAGCGGTTACCCATGTTATAATGTGTAATATATTATAGGAGCATCCTGTTATTTCATCTCGTGAGAAAGGAGGATTGCTGTGAAACAAGATCAAGATTTACGCGCCATTATCGCCAGCCATGAAGCTGAGTTAACGGATATGGAACGCGACATTGCCCAATATTTTTTATCATCCGAAGCACGACAGCACTCCCTGTCCTCTTCTCGTGTAACGGAGTTACTCCATGTCTCAAAGGCAGCTTTGACGCGTTTCTCTCAAAAATGTGGTTTTTCCGGCTATCGGGAATTTGTCTATCACTTTAACGAAGAAACCAAAAATCAAAAACAGGTGCAAGAGCATGACGAACTGACGCTGAGCGTCTTGCAACGCTACCACCATATCAGTAACGTCACTGAAAGTCTGGTAAAAGATTCCCAATTAGATCGGGTAGCTGAACTAATCGATCAAGTAGACCGAGTCTATTTCTTCGGGATCGGTAGTTCCGGTTTAGTCGCTCGAGAAATGAAATTGCGCTTTATGCGACTGGGCGTCGTTTGTGAAGCCCTGACTGATCAAGATGGCTTTGCTTGGACGACCAGTATTCTCGATTCCTCTTGTTTAGTCATCGGTTTCTCATTGTCAGGAGGCACCAACTCCATTACAGACAGTCTCCTGGACGCCAAAGAAAAAGGGGCTAAAACGGTTCTTGTGACCGCTAACCCGGCTGCCATCCACCAAGGATTCACAGAAGTGTTACCGGCCGCACCTCTTCCTAGTAGTACCTATATCGATCGAATCTCTGCTATTTTACCACTCCTCATTGTGGTCGATTTGATCTATGCTCATTTCCTTAATAAAAGCCGAGAACAAAAGGAAATTGTCTTTAATAGCTACTGGGAAAACAAAAAACTTTCTAATCAACGTTCTCGAAAATCTTAATATGGTCTCCCTATTTAAAAAGCATGAAAGATCAGGTTTTCTTCATCTTTCATGCTTTTTTTGATGAATCAAAAACAAGTCGCCAGCGCGACTTGTTTTATGTTTCATGTTTTTGTCTAAAGTGGTAGTAAGCCCCCAACATACCTGCGGCGTTTTGATGGTGGGCAAATTCCAAACGGATCTTATCTGCTAGGCTAGGAACCAGTTCGGCACACAGGGCTTGATAGATTTTTGGCTTGAGGATGGCTTCCTGAGCCATAATCCCCCCTCCAAGAACGATGACCTCTGGATTGACCACATAGGCGATATTGGCCAGTCCTTTTCCGAGATAGGCCACCATCCGATCAATTCCAGCCATACAGATCTTATCTCCTTCAGTTGCCTGCTTGAAGATCCGGCGACCATTCCACTGTTCCACAGGATCACCATGATGTTCTGCCACATACTCGACCAAAGCCGTCGTTGAAGCTAGATCCTGAAAGGCACCATCTGGCAAATGAAGATAGCCAACCTCACAAGCTGAATTGCTAAACCATGAAAGACCTGACCATCAAGCAAGAGGCAACCGCCGATCCCTGTTCCAATCGTCAAGCAAACAGCATTGTTCGATCCTTTTGCATGGCCTGTGGTGACCTCTGCGAGACCGGCACAGTTGACATCATTTTCAATCTCGCAAGGGATCTGAAAGGTCTCTTCGATTTCCTTTTTGAATTGGGTGCCTGCATAGTTGGGAATTTGTGGGCCTGCATAAAAGATTTCTCCTTTATCAGGATCTACCATTCCGGCCGAAGAAATCGCAACCCCTGCCAAGGGATGCTTCTTCAAATAACGGGCTACGATTTCCTTTGTTGTGTTAAGAATGTGAGGTCCTCCTTTTTGGGCCTCCGTTGGCATTTCATGGGTCTCTAGGAGTTGCCCTTTTGCATCGGCTAGACCATACTTGATACTGGTCCCTCCGATATCAATTACAACATATGGATTCATCTAGACCTCCTTTGATCAAAGGAATCTGGCTTTTGTGTCCTGAATGAGTTGAGCAGCACGTTGAATCACTTCTTGATCCGCTTCTACTACTGGCGTCAAAGGGGAGCGAACAGATCCCAAGTCCAAACCTTCATTGATGCGCAAAACCGCTTTGATGACCGCATACATATTGCCATGAGCAGACGTCAAGACTCCGATAATGTCATTGATGGCAAACTGCAGGGCACGCGCAGTCTCTAAGTCTTTCTCAGCAATCAGCTGATTGAGCTTCAAGAAAGAGTTCTGGCATCGCACCATAGGTGCCACCGATCCCAGCATGCGCTCCCATGAGACGGCCACCCTAAGAATTGTTCATCTGGGACCATTAAAGACAATGTGGTCGTCGCCTCCTAAAGAAGCAAAGGTTTGAATGTCCTGAACAGGCATCGAAGAATTTTTCACCCCAATCACCCGTGGATTTTTCAACATTTCCTTGTAAAGACTCGGTGTCAAAGCGACCCCTGCCAATTGCGGGATATTATAGATGACAAAGTCTGTATTGGGTGCGGCTGCACTGATTTCATTCCAGTAGTGGGCAACACTGTATTCTGGCAAGCGGAAATAGATCGGCGGAATGGCCGCAATGGCATCCACTCCTAGTTCTTCTGCATGTCGTGCCAATTCCACGCTATCCTTGGTGTTGTTGCAGGCTACGTGAGCAATGATGGTCAATTTCCCTTTAGCTACTGCCATCACTTCTTCTAGAATCAGCTTGCGATCGGCCACGCTCTGGTAGATACATTCGCCAGAGGATCCGTTGACATACAAGCCCTGCACACCTTTCGCGATAAAATATTCTACCAGCGCACGTACCCGCTCCGGGCTAATTTCTCCTTGGTCATCATAGCAGGCGTAAAAAGCGGGGATGACTCCTTCATATTTTTTTAAATCTGACATTTTTTCTCCTTTTGTCACTAATAAATTCATTTTATTCTTGGTACTGGGCGAAAATCTTTTCCATTAATCCAACTTGTGCAAAAGCCAAGCTTGAAAAGCCAAACAAGAAAAAGATCATAAGCCCCAATAGGAAAGCTAAAACTGAGCTTGCAAGAGCCATACATAGAAGCAAGAGAGCACTTCCCATGACAAAGAACCAAGGAAAATGTAAGCCTGTCACAATCATAGCTTTTTGCAAACACTCTTTCCAATCCAACTGGTAGCGAGCCGCAATCGGATAAGCAGCCAATAAGATCAACACAAGAAAGAGAAAGAGGCCTAAACAAATGGTTTTCAAAGCTTGGAAAGCTAGGGAAGTTTGCCCCCAAAATAAGAATAAATCAAAGAGACAAATACCTGCAACAATCAGTTCTAAACTTCCTAGTTGCAAGCCTATTTTCCAATTGTCCCGAAAAGCCTTCGCATAACTACGAATCACCGGAACTCGACGCTGGTGCTTAATGGCAAATAAGGTCTGATACAAACTAATTTTCGCAATTCCAATCGTGAGAACTGGTAAACAACTTAGCACAAATAAAAGATTAACAGTTACCAAGTCGAGGACCTTCTCACTGATACGCATCACTACATTGTCCGTGTTAAAAACGGTTTTGATCAATCCTGCTCCCTTAGATGACATAGGCACTCCTTTCTAACGTGATCAATCGATCGCAATTTTAAATAGATATTTTTTCACGATATCTTCTTGCCCTGCATAGCCATTGGGCTGGTGAGGCTCCCCTGGAAAGAAAATCGCAAAATTATGATAGCCTAGATGAAGCGGATAAGACTCCTGGCAATGGACAAAACCGATGTCCGATGCTTCATCAAATGCGAGCGCCTCACCTGTCACACGAGATCCATAACTCGAAAACTCATGCCCTTCTACTAATAAATGCAAATCGGCATATCTTTTGTGGTGTTCAAAGCGATCATTTTCTGCTTTGTTGAGGGTATTTTCTTGAACGACGAGAAAGACCTTATCCCCATCAATATCGTATCTCCCCAATTCAAAAGAATCCTTCCGATGCTCATAGAGAAAATCAATGGCCTGATCCAGATTGGGGTGGATTCCTTTGTAAAAGGTGATGTTTTTTAAATCATCAAATATCATATTCTCATCCTTTCGATACTTCTCAGCCTAGAAAACCGATCTGTACACAACTATCGTTTGTCCAAGCGGACGACTTATCCTTTGACCGCTCCCATGGTAATCCCTTGTGTGAAGGATTTTTGGAAAACGAGGAAGACCGTAACGATTGGCACTGCAGCTAGGGCTGCCCCAGCCATGATCAAGCCATAGTTGGTGGCCATTTCAGCCTGCATGGTTGCTACCCCTAAGGAAATGGTCAAGTTTTGCCGAGAGGTCAGCATTACCAATTGCATAAAGTAGTCGTTCCAGGTGTTGATAAAGGTAAAGATGGCAAGGGCTGCAAATCCCGGTTTGACAATTGGGAAGGCAACGCTCCAGAAAGTTCGCAACTCTCCACAACCATCGATCTTAGCAGATTCTAAGAGTTCTGTTGGGATGTTTTCACTAAATTGCTTCATCAAGAAGACCCCGAATGGCCATCCAACCAATGGTAGAATAACCGCTGCAAGGGTATCATGGATTCCCATAAAGTTAATAATCCGTACCAATGGAACTAAGACAACTTGTTTCGGAAGGGCCATAGCTGCAATGAAGATGGCAAAGAGAATTCGTTGCCCATAGAAGCGTTTCTTAGCCAAGACATAACCTGCCAAGGAAGAGGTCATACACACCAAAAGCATGGTTGCAAGGGAGATGAAGACACTATTCCACAACCATTGTAGGGCTGGGTTTTGTACCATCAACTGTTGGAAGTTTTCCATGGTTGGTGTCTTTGGCCACCATTGAGGTGGGATCATAATGGTATCTGGTTGAGACTTAAAGGCCCCTGTCAAAATCCAATAAAATGGGAAAATGAACAAGACTGTCAAAAGGAGCAAAATGATCGTTGAAATCACTGTAAAGGCAGTGATGGGTTTCTTTTGTGTTGGTTTCATCTGAGGCTCCTTTCTTTAGTATTCTACGTCGTTTCCGAGGATCTTGAATTGCGCAAAACTGATAATGGCAATCATCACCGCAAGGAAGACACCCATGGTGTTGGCATAACCGTATTCAGAGAGTTTAAAGGCTTTTTCATAGAGGTAGTACATAAGGGTACTCGTTGAGTAGTTAGGACCACCGGATGTCAACAATTGGATCAAGGCGAAACATTGGAAAGAGTTAATGGTCGTAATGATGGCAATGTACAAGGTTGTTGGCAACAAGCTTGGCCATTTGATTTTCCAGAAAACTTGAAATTCTGTCGCACCATCCACACGCGCTGCTTCTACGAGAGAATTATCAATATTTCCCATAGCTGCGATGTAGAGGATGATCGGTTGACCAACAGAGGTGGTCAACAAGATGATAATGATGGCCATCAAAGCCCAGTGCTTGTCCCCCAACCAAGAAATGTTTTGGTTGATGACATGTCCAGATTTCAATACAAAGTTCAAAATCCCTGATAGTGGATCATAGATCCATTTCCATACAACCGTTACCGCTACACTCCCTGTAACAACTGGAAGGAAGAAGACGAAACGGTAGAAGGAACGCGCAATCGCATTTTGATGGTAGGTCTGAGAAGCCACAAACAAGGAGAACAATACGACGATCGGAACCGATCCGATAACGATGATGACGGTATTGATCAAGGACTTCACAAAGACCTTATCCGCAAACATGCGGGAATAATTTTCTAAACCGACAAACTTAAAGGATGTCATAGAATAGTTGAAGAAACTTGTCACAAAGCCCATGATCATGGGTGCTAGGACAAAGACCGTAAAGAAGATTAAAATGGGTGCTAGGAATGCGTAGGAAACGAGTGTCTCCCTCATTCGGATTTTGTTTACCTTCACAGTAAGGCACCTCCTAGTGTTCTTTTTCTATTTTTTCCTTTTTTCCTATAAACATATCTTACGACTTTAAGAAAAGAAGATCCAGAAAGAATGAAGACCCCTCGTTCCATTCCAAATGAGAGATACAGATTCGAAGGGGCCTGCATATTCTCATTTCTATGAAAGGACTTAGTTTTGAGCTTTCATAGACTGATCTATTTTTTCTTGATCGTTTCGTTTGCTTTTTCAGTAAAGGTCTTCAAAGCTGGTTCTGCTTTTTCATCCCCGTTTGAAACAGATTGCAACATTGGGAACCATAGGGTCCGCATTTCTGCAAAACCGTCGATTGTGTTGTAGTATGGTGAGTAGTATTTTGTCCAAGTGCTGATAGTTTCCATCCGTTTGTCATCGTACAACTTACCAAATGAACTACGAACTGGGAAGGCTCCTGTACGAACAACATCTTTTGGACCCCATTCTTTGTCGTCTGCGATGAACTGTACAAATTTCTTAGCAGCAGCAATTTTCTTTTCATCTTTATTATTGAAAACTGCAAATCCATTGACAAGGTATTCCAATTTTGGTTTGCCGCTATCAGATGGGAATGGCACTTCTACTACTTCGACCTTACTTGCATCCAACAATTTAGCTTGGATACCGTTTTGTGAAGGCGCCCACAAGATAGTGTAAGAAGTTTGACCATTCGCAAAGTTTTGGATGTCTGCTCCACCATCGAATTGAGAACCATTCATCATCAAGCCGTCATCGATCCATTTAGAAGCTTTTTCCAAACCTTTGACAAATTTTGGATCATCTGTTGTATACTTGGTTACTTTTTCATCAGTAACAGAACCGCCATAAAGGTTGGCAATGAAGGCACGAGTTCCTTGGTCTCCACCTTGACCATTACTGAAGAGTGATCCTGGTGTATAACCTTTGTCTTTCAAAGCTTTCAAGACTTTTTCAAAGTCGTCTGTTGTCCAGCCTTCTTTGACAAGATCCAACACGCCTGCATCTTTGAGCATCTTCTTATTCATCGCCATGTAGAATGGTGCTGAACTAATTGGATACATGTAAGCTGTGTCGCCTGCCTTGCTGGCTTGGATGATATTTTCATTATTGACATCTTTGACAAAATCTTCTGTAAAGAGATCGTTCAAATCAGCCAATTTTCCATTTTTACCATACTGAATGATCCGTCCAGGTGCATCAAAGAGCACATCTGGAGCAGTTCCTGCTTCAATAGCTGTCGTGATTTTTTCAGGACCAGACTTGAAGTCGATGGTTTCCAACTTCACTTTAATATCTGGATTTGCTTTTTCGAAAGGCTTCGATAATAGATTTTTCGTAGGTTCCTACACCATCATCAGCTTTCTCTTGAGTAAAGACTGGGAAGGCCCACCAGGTAATTTCTGTTTTACCAGAATTTCCACTAGAAGATTCTGTTTTTGATCCTCCGCCAGATCCACAAGCTGCGAGTGCTAGAAGAGCTGCACCAGCTACCAACGAGCACAATACTTTTTTCATTTTCATGTGATTTCTCCTCACAATTGCGGTAAGATTACTCTTACAGGGGGTTATCCTCAATGAGGACGCCTATTCTTGTTCATGTTTCAGATTCGACTACTCTCTATTCGGTCTCCTCCTCCTTCAATCTACTGTTTTGTTTTCTCATTTTAAGGCTGCGACGAAGCGCTCTGTAATCTCTTTTGGTCGGGTAATGGCGCCACCTACAACGATGCCGCGAACACCGAGATCATGGATTTTCTTGGCCTGATCAGGGTAGTGGATCTTGCCTTCTGCGATGACATCCACTCCTGCTTGGCAGAGACGATGGATCAGTTCAAAATCTGGACCATCAACCTTTGGACTGTAGTCCGTATAGCCCGAAAGGGTCGTTCCGACAAAGTCCACTCCCGCTTCGACAGCTGTCAATCCTTCTTCCAGAGTAGAGATATCAGCCATCAAGAGTTGGTCTGGATATTTCTCTTTGACTTGATGGATAAAGTCACTAATCGAAAACCCATCATGACGCGGACGTTTGGTACAATCAAGCGCAATGACCGCGATATCCAAAGCTGCCAACTCATCGACTTCTTTCATAGTAGCCGTGATAAAGGGTTCTTCAGGTGGGTAATCGCGTTTGATAATCCCAATGATCGGTAACTTGGTCACTTCCTTGATTTCCTTGATATCTCGGACACTATTGGCTCGGATTCCGACAGCTCCACCCTGCTCAGCCGCTTTGACTAAGAGAGGAATGACTCCTCCTGCTTCTGTATAGAGCGGTTCATGAGGGAGAGCTTGACAAGAAACAATGATGCCGTCTTTGATTTGTTCAATCAGTTCATCTTTTGTAATCTTTGACATAACTCCTTCTCCTTTGATAATAAGGCAACTCGAGTACTTGTAAATTGATTATAATCTATTTTTAAAGCGCTTACAATATTAATCGTGCAATTGGATTATAGTTTCACATTTTAGGGAAAATAAAAAGATCTCTGAAACTAGTTTCAGAGATCTAGGACATGGTGATTCCCTAGGCCATCTTTTGAGTCGCTTTTTCCTTTACGACAAATACAAAGCCGATAGAGCCGACGACGGCTCCAAGCAAGATCCAATAGACCATATCCGATGAAGCCATTGGGCCTGCCAAGAGACCTGCTAGTAAAGAGAGATCGATATACAGTCGGGTATCGCGATAGAAGGTCCAATTGAAATGGTAGCTACCTTCTGGATACTGACGTGTCGATACAGCCGGTTGAAAGACCTGAAGAAGGATCAAAATCCCAACAAAAGCAAGATAAGCTAGGCTAACTACCGAAAGAGGAGCCTGCATCGTTAAAGCTACAGTCGCTAAAAGCAAGACCAAGATCCAGAAATGGAAGTCCATCCAGAATTCACGATGATAACAAAAACCGTTTCATAAGATCACACCTTTCTCTTTATGTAATCGTTTTCTGTACTTATATTATAAGACAACAAATTTATTTTGCAAGGAATCATTGGCTTTTGGGGGTTGAAAATAGGACCAGAATATCTCTGGTCCGTCTAAAAAAACTATGAACAAATATTAGTTGCCACTTCATTCACTGATATCATTTTCGATAATAACCTTGAGTGCATTGTTTTCACCCGCATGTTTAAAGACATCATAGGCTTTTTCAACTTCTGAGAGTTTGAAGTGGTGGGTGATGAGCTTTGGTTGCATCGATCTTACCAGATTTTAAGACATTGAGCAACATTTCAGTGGTATTGGCATTGACAAGACCGGTGTTGAGGGTAATGTTCTTGATCCACAAATCGTCCAAATTGAAGCTAACTGGTTTTCCGTGGACACCGACATTGGCGATGTGACCACCGACAGAGATGACGTTTTGGCAGACATCAAAGGTAGCAGGATAACCCACACATTCCATAGAAATATCGACACCACGACCATCCGTCACTTCATTGATAAAGGCCTTGATTTCAGCGATATCGCTGGAGCAGATGGTGTGAGTTGCCCCAAATTTCTTAGCTGCTTCAAGACGAGATTCAGACAAGTCCACCATGATAATCGTAGCTGGTGAGAAGAATTGAACGGTCAAAAGAGCCGCAAGGCCAATCGGACCAGCTCCAACGATACAGACATTATCCCCTGGTTTCACATGAGATGGGAAGCACCCCAATTTCATAAGACGTTGGGAGAATGTCTGAGAGCATGACCAAGGCTTCGTCATCCACAGTTTCAGGCGCATGATAAAGACTACCATCAGCATGTGGAATGTGGACATACTCTGCTTGGGTCCCATTGATTAAGTGACCCAAAATCCAACCACCATCTTCACAGTGAGAAGGCAGACTACGTTTACAGTAGTAGCAGGTATTACAAGCTGTGACACAAGAGATGATGACCTTGTCGCCCACCTTGAAGTTAGTAACCGCATCGCCGACTTCTTCGACGATCCCGATTCCTTCGTGGCCTAAAATTGTGCCTTCCTTACAAGCTGGCACATCTCCTCCTAGGATGTGAAGGTCTGTCCCACAGATGGTTGTCTTCAAGACACGTACAATGGCATCCGTTGGGTTTTTGATCACTGGTTTTGGTTGATCCAGCAGTTGCAGATTGCCTGCAGATACATAAGTTGCAGCTTTCATAAGCGACTCCTTTTCTTTGTTGGTTTGATAAAACCATTTTATTTTCGTTTCTTTGTGAATATTATAACATATTAAGTAAACGCTTACAAGAATTTATGAGCACATTTTTAAAAAGTTTTTGAGCAAACAAAAACATTCCTCTTATCTCTACCAGAGGAATGTTTCAATCACCTTGTTCTAATTGTTGACGCTGCTTATAGTACTCTTGCTGTTCGCGCTCACGCTCTTCTTCTAAACGCTCTTCATAGCGCTTGAGTTCTGCCTCAAACTCTTCTTGCAAGGCAAATAAACGCTCCAAGCCACTTTGAGCCTCCGCACTTGGGGCTTGAAAATGCAGGGCACTCAGCCAGTCTACTAAATTTTCTGTATGTTGGCGGACATCCATACGCATATCCGCATAATCCCACTCCAGCTCGCTTAGCTTTTGATTGAAGCGGTAATGTCGATCTTCTAGTTGTTCTAATTCACTATTTCCTGAATGGTACATCACATACCTCCTTTAATCGGACTCAATAAAATCGGCTTCTTCACTGCTTTCAGTGCTGTTTCTACCGCGTCCGCTGCTCCTCCTGTAAATCCATCTTTCAAATCACTAACTAGGGTCGTTGTGGCAAAAGAGCGCATCTTTTCGGATTGACCGCCCAAGGTTACCTGCAAACTCATCCCTTCCAACATCATCAAGGCTTTCTGCGTTGCAATCAAACTTCTGATCGCAATCCGCTCTTGCTCCTTTTTAATCTCTCGATGGAGCTCCTCAATTCGTTCTCTGTCCTCTCCCAGGATCTCTAACATCTTTTTCTCCTACTTATGAAAAATCAAAGGCCGTCGCTTGTCCCTTGTCCAAGTCCACCAATTGAGCTGATGCAGCCTCCAGCTGACCTGCCAAATCTGACAAGCGAGTGGAGTAGGCCTTTGCTTGGGCGAGGTTTTCCGCCTCTACTGCTTGGTCCCAACAAGTATCCATGGAGAACTCTCCTAATAGTTGCTCCACTTCTGCGTCTGTTAAAAATTGGGCCATGCTGTGGGCCATTTGAGACACCTCAGCGACCTTATGGGAAACCGTCTCCTTAGCCTCTTCCAGCTTATCCTTGACTTCTGCCTCAAAGACAGTTGCTTGCGCTGAAGCATTCTGCGCTACTGCCAGCACCAATTCCTCCCGCAATTGAATGGTCTGGGTCCCAGACGCGCTCGCTAGTTGCTGATGGAGGCTAGAAACGCTTGGCCTTTCCTGCCCATACATGGAGACCACCGAAGCAGATGATGGCTGATTTTCTGAAGTGGAAGTTTCCCGATCTCGTTGGGGCATTTTCAATAATTTTCTGTGCCTGATCTTGTCTTCCTTGCACGTCACCTTCTAACTCCATTTGAGATGGCCTCCTTTCTTGGATTTGTTTTTTCGTTTCCTATAACTGAAAAAGGATCATAACCCTTCAGCTACAGGCAGATTCACACACTATAGGGTAACATAAAATAGCTCGGAATGCTATAAAAATAACACAATTTCTGAAAAAAAGTCTAATTTTTTATGAAAAAAACGAGTTTTTGGACCCAAATAGCAAAAATCCCCCACTCTTTCGAGTGAGGGGTAGCTGATAAACATCAGTTGTTCCTTGGCGTCTTATTTACGACGTCCTGGACGTTCCTTGTAACCATAGTAAGCATCTTCGATGATTTCTTGCATATGGTCTACCATTGGAAGACGTGGGTTAGCTGGTGAACATTGATCTTCGTAAGCAAGGAAGGCCAATTCACGAGAATGTTTCTTCCATTCTTTTTTTCATCGATGCCTTGTGCTTTGAAGTTCATTTCGATACCACAGCGTTCACCGAGTTCGTATACAGCTTTTGCGTAAGCTTCAACGGCTTCTTCTGGAGTAGAGCATGGAAGTCCCTAGCATACGAGCGATATCTTGGTATTTTTCATCTGCACGGTAGTAGTTGTACTTAGGCCATGTAGCTGTCTTAGCTGGGCGTGTACCGTTGTAGCGGATAACGTATGGAAGCAAGATGGCATTGGTCCGTCCGTGGATGGTGTGGAATTGCGCACCGATCTTGTGGGCCATTGAGTGAGAAATACCGAGGAAGGCATTGGCGAAGGCCATACCTGCGATGGTTGACGCATTGTGCATCTTTTCGCGTGAATGGAAGTCCGCATTCTTGACTGAGCTTTCCAAGTTTTCAAAGACAAGTTTAATAGCTTGAAGAGCAAGACCATCTGTGAAGTCGCTAGCCATTTGTGATACGTAAGCTTCTGTCGCGTGCGTCAAGACGTCCATACCAGTGTCTGCTGCAACAGATCCTGGAACTGTCAATACCAAGGCAGGGTCTACGATGGCAACAGTTGGAGTCAATGAGTAGTCTGCGATTGGGTATTTACGGTTGTTTGCTTTATCAGAGATAACGGCAAATGGAGTTACTTCAGATCCTGTACCAGATGTTGTTGGGATCGCAATAAATTTGGTCTTCTTACCAAGCAATGGGAACTTGAAGGCACGTTTACGGATATCCATGAATTTTTGAACCAAGTCACGGAAGTCCACTTCTGGTTGTTCGTAGAAGAGCCACATTACTTTAGCCGCATCCATTGGAGATCCACCACCGAGAGCGACGATGGTATCTGGTTTGAAGGCACGCATGATCTCTGTACCACGTTCAACGGTTGTGATATCTGGATCTGGTTCTACGTCTGCAAAGATTTGGTAAACTACCTTGTTGCGACGAAGGTCAAGCTGTTCGATGATGCGATCAAGGAAACCAAGCTCTACCATAGCGTGGTCTGTAACGATCATGACACGTTCAACGTCACGACATTTTTGTAGGTATTCAATTGAATCACGTTCAAAGTATGTTTTTGAAGGAAGTTTCATCCATTGCATGTTATTTCTCCGGCGTCCGACTTTTTTGATATTCAAGAGGTTGATGGCACTAACGTTGTCCCCAACAGAGTTGCGTCCGTAAGAACCACATCCAAGTGTTAATGATGGCAAGAAGGCATTGTAAACATCCCCGATACCACCGAAAGTCGAAGGAGAGTTGCAGATCACACGAATGGCTTTGACTGCTTTACCAAATTCTTTGGTCAATTCTTGGTCTGCTGTATGGATAGCAGCTGAGTGGCCAAGACCGTTGAATTCAACCATTTGGCGTGCTTTGTTAATTCCGTCTTCACGGCTTTCAGATTTCAAGACTGCAATGACTGGTGACAATTTTTCACGAGTCAAAGGCTCTTTTTCACCAACTTCTTTACATTCTGCAGCAAGGATATTGGTTCCTTCTGGGACTGAGAAGCCAGCTTGTTCAGCGATCCATGCTGCTGGTTTCCCAACGATGTCCGCATTCAATTTCGCACCTGCACAGTTCTTGCTGTTGGCTTTTACGCCGAAGCAGAACTCTTCAAGAAGGGCTTTTTCTTTTTTGTTAACAAAGTAAGTGTGGTAAGATTTGAATTCTTCAACAAACTCATCGTAGATTTCTTTATCGATGATGACCGCTTGTTCAGACGCACAGACCATACCGTTGTCAAATGATTTAGACATGACGATATCGTGTGCTGCTTGGCGGATGTTGGCTGATTTTTCAACGTAAGCAGGCACGTTTCCGGCACCAACCCCAAGAGCTGGTTTTCCACAAGAATAAGCAGCTTTCACCATGGCGTTACCACCGGTCGCAAGGATCGTAGCAACTCCTTCATGGTTCATAAGGGCACTGGTTGCTTCCATAGAAGGTTGGGTAATCCATTGCACACAGTTCTCAGGTGCTCCAGCTGCAATTGCTGCATCGCGGACGATTTGTGCCGCATGAGCAGATGATTCTTGAGCAGATGGGTGGAAGGCAAAGACGATAGGGTTCCGTGTTTTCAATGAAATCAAGGCTTTAAAGATTGCTGTTGAAGTTGGGTTGGTTGTAGGTGTGATCCCGCAGACAACTCCGACTGGCTCAGCAATCAGGGTTAAACCAGTGACGTCATCTTCTGAAATGACACCAACTGTTTTCGTGTGACGCATGTTATTTACTACGTGTTCACAAGCGAACAAGTTCTTCGTCGCCTTGTCTTCAAAGACTCCACGACCAGTTTCTTCATAGGCATGAAGAGCGAGCTCACCGTGAGCGTCAAGAGCCGCCACAGATGCTTTCGCCACAATGTAGTCTACTTGCTCCTGATTCAATTTGCGCATTTCTTCAAGCGCCACCAGCGCTTTTTGCACCAACTCGTCTACGTGTTTTTCAGCAGCGAGTTTCTTTTCTTCAGGTGAGAGAGTTTTTTTATCAGCCATTTGATGCTTTCCTCCAATGTTTGAAACCCTTATCCTTTTCTAGAACTTTTTCATGTTTTCTGAAATTTTCAAGAATAGTGTAAGAAATTTCGATTTGTTAATTATTTCACAATATAATTGTACTCTATTTTGAGATTTTTGTAAACACTTCCAAGCAACTTTCACAAAGATTTTTTGAAGTTTGTGAAAGTTTTTTTATCAATCTTATTGATGTGAAAGCAATTGTCTAGCAAAATTGTGAAAAAATAATTAAAAAAATTTTTTCTTCACAAAGAGATGTTTTCAATTGATTTTTGTAAGCGTTTTCTTAATCTTACTAAAATAAGCAGCTTTTTACAAGTAAAAAGTTGCTTTTTGTTTTATTTTGTTAGGATTTGTTTTGTTTCAGTTTCAGAGAAGCATTGTTACTTCTTGACCGGACCTTTTTCGGCCTTATCAAGGGCTTCTTTGACTGTTTGAGCATAGAGTTCCCCACCATTGGTTTCCATATTGAAGTGAACAGAGTCTGTTCCCACCCAAATGTTTGGATTTTCAATTGCTACTTGGTACCAGTCCGCAATCGTGATAAAGTCGTATTTCTTAGCTAGTTCCAACTCATAAAGACGCGTTTGAACCGATTCACTGGACTGATCGTTGGCATAGCGACCCATCATATGGTGTCACAAGGATCAAAGCGACGGCCTTTTTGGAAGTTTTCTCAACATACTGATCCAGCAATTCTTTGTAGTTGCTTACAGTATTGGTTCCTAGGGCAATGACCACATTTTTAGGAGAACTTTATTGGAGATATCGGTCTCAAAGACCTTCATTCCATTTTTCCAACTGACGGCTCACCACTGCATCGATCTGGATGCCCAGGGATGGCTTTTAGTCAGGTAGTCCTGCGCTCGCAAGTTAACGGAATCACCGATCATGGTCACACCATTTGAGACGTTATAGTCTGTTGCCGTCGCATTATCCACTTGCGTCCGTGTGACCTGCATTTTGCTGTCTGCTTGATTGAGGCCCACTCACTACCAAACTCTCATCAAAAAGCTCCAACGGTTGGTGCAAAGGCGGAGATTCCAATCATCAAGAGAGCCAGAGGAATCATGAGGTAAAAGATCGGCTTGGTCAAAAAAACTGAGATCCATCTTCATGCCGAAAGACACGAGGTTCCTTGCCTGCAATGGTTGGCTCCAAAATATAGAAGGACAGAGCCGTTAGAATCAAGGAAACGATCGTCGTCACAAGGGCTGCCATCATATTTCCCAAATGTTGAGAGAAGATGATAAAGAAAGGCCAGTGGAAAAGGTAGACACCATAACTAGTATCTGCCAAGAAATTGAGGATGGCTGGTTCTTTTTTATCTGGCGTCTTTTCATGGAGAATGCGGGCCGACAGAATCATGGCACAAGCTGCGATTGTCGCTGCTAAAAAGCCAAACAGATAGGTCCACAAGCTATCAAATGGCAAGAAAAGACTGAGCACAAACAAGAAGGCAAAGCTTCCACCCAAGACCGATAAGGTCTTTTTCATGCTCCAAGACTGCACCAACTTTGTAAAGTTCGGGCTGACATTAGCAATCCCTGTTACCGTTGCTAGACATGATCCCGCAAAGAAGGGGAAGATGTGAGTGAAGCTAGAAAAATAGATAGTGGAGAAATTAGCTGTCAGAAAGGCGCGGATGAACATAGACAAGAAGGTGAAGAGAAAGAGTCCGCTGGACGCCAGGAAGAGCATGCCTCGGTATTTCCCAACTGTCTTAGCCCGCTTAGCCAAGAACCATGCCAAAAGTGCCCAGAGCACATAGTAATGCACTTCTAGAGCCAAACTCCAGGTATGAAGGAAGAGATGTGGAATGAAGTTACTTTCGTAACTACCACCCGTTGCCATCTCAAAGAAATTGGTCACAAAACCGAAGACCGCCGCAATCTGAGTCCCAATACCAGCCACGTAGTCCCGTTGGACCATAAAGGTAAAGGGCATCACGACCAAGACCATAAAGACAAGGGGTGGTACGATCCGGTAAAAGCGCCGTTTCAAGAATGCCAGGTAGTCGATTCCTTGCTTGCGCGCAAATTCATCGATCAAGAGCGCTGTAATCAAAAATCCTGAGAAGGTGAAGAAAATATCTACCCCAATAAAGCCTCCAGGAAAGGCTTTTTGGAAGAAATGGTAAAGCAATACCAATAAGAGTCCTGTAACACGGACTAGTGAAAACCATTTAATGCGCATTTTGATAAATCCCCTGCTTGAATGTTCCTTTGTATACGACGTTGGCTTCTGTGGTTAAGGTGCCTTTGCCCTCCGGCTGGCCATTAACAAACTGCCCTTCATAGGTCCAGCCATCCTTGGACTTAAACTTACCATAGCCACTAAAAGAGCCGTTGACGAGGTTACCTGTATAGGTATCCCCATTTTTAAAGGTGACGGTTCCCTTGCCATTCATCTTGCCACGGACCAAACTTCCGTCGTAACGGATCGCCCCCTTGTCCAAGGTCAAGACGCCCTGACCTGGAATGGCTGAAAGGAAAACCAGCAAAGCAGATAGAATAATCACGACTAATGCTGCTATTTCTAAATTTTTTCGCGTCAGATAGACCTTATAGGTCTCATAAAATTCTTTCATATTCTGTATTCTCTCACATATCAAACTCTTAAAAAGTTGCTAACTGATCTAACCAAGCCTTACAGCCGCTCAGGACTCTGGAATAGGTCTCCTCAAAATCACCGGTATACCACGGATCTGGCACACTTTCAGCAGCAAAAAGATGAATCTTGTGTTCTGTTCCTGCAGGAGCCATTTGCTTCAGATCTGCTACATTGTTTTCGTCCATCCCTAGGATCAAATCAAAGTTGTAAAAATCCTCTTCCTTGATCTGTAAGGACGTCTTAGCTGGATCATATGGGACCTGGTGTTGTTGAAAGATTTTCCGGGTTCCCTGATGGATGGGATTGCCATGTTCCCAGCTCGAGGTGGCCCGACTTTCAATCTCATACTGATCCGTCAAGTCCTTCATGACAAACTCCGCCATGGGGCTCCGACAAATATTTCCTAAGCAGACAAAGACGATTTTTTTCATGATTCCACCTAACTCCTTGTTCGGACTGCCCAACCTAGCTGAGCTCTTGGCTTTCCACTATGGAAAACCAGCATACTATTACCATTATAACAAAAATGTGACAGAAAGATGACAAAGGGACTCCATCATTTTAAAGAAAAATCAGATTCCTTTTTCAAATCTGATCTGTTTCTCTATTTTGGAAAACGAACCTCTAATGGAGGCCATTTACTCTGCCAATCCTTCTTTTTCATCCGCTCTGTATAAACCGCTAAACGCTCTGGGCTGGCTAAAAAATGCGGAGTTGGCTGAACGATGAAGTCTTCGATATCCTTTGTCCCATAAGGGAGAAAGAGCTCTAGCTGACCATCTTTTCTTAAGCGAACTGCAAGTGCCGTACACTGCTCGGGGTATTTGGAAACCGCATCACAGGCACTGCGATAAGGAGCCGTCCCCGGACTATGCTGGTGCATGTAGACTTGATTCTTCACTTCCCAAGCGTACTGGGGATAGGTCTTCTTTAATTCCTGCTCGATCTGCAGAGTCTCCTCATAGCTGATCGCAGGGTCATAAAAGACCAGATCCATATCGGTTGTCGCATCAAACCCTGGTTTTCCAGAGAGCCGGTTCCAGATGAAATTTCGCACCGCGCCCGCCACTAACCAGGCATCTGCCAAGTTGAGATCTCGAATAATGGCCAAGACTTTCATCATCTCCTGATCCGCTTGGATCTGTTCTACGATCGCTTTTTCCGTCAGCATCTTCTTCTAATCTCCATTGTAGGGATAACCCAGGTGTTCATAGGCCTTGCGGGTCGCCACGCGCCCTGTCCGGGTCCGCATGATAAAACCTTTCTGAATCAAGTAAGGCTCATACATATCTTCTACGGTCTCGCGCTCTTCGGCAATATTGACCGATAGGGTCCCAAGACCAACCGGGCCACCGCCATACATCTCAATCATGGTGCGCAGGATCTTTTGATCGACATAGTCCAGCCCTTCATGGTCCACATCTAGCATAGAGAGGGCCTTGTCCGTAATGGTGTTATCAATCAAGCCATCGCCCATAATCTGAGCAAAATCGCGCACCCGTTTAAGCAAACGGTTGGCAATCCGAGGAGTCCCCCGACTACGAAGAGAAAGCTCTTCGGCAGCTTCGTGGGTAATCTCCATCTCAAAGATTTCGGCGGTCCGCTCGACAATCTCTGTCAGATCATCTTGCTCATAGTATTCCATGTGCCCCGTAATTCCAAAACGAGCGCGCAAGGGATTGGACAGCATACCAGCTCGAGTCGTCGCCCCAATCAGAGTGAAGGGAGGAAGATCCAGATGAACACTCCGGCTGGTCTCGCCAGCACCAATCATGATATCGATGTAAAAATCTTCCATGGCGCTGTAAAGCACTTCTTCGACTGACATAGGCAGACGGTGGATTTCATCGATAAAGAGGACATCGCCCGGCTCTAGATCATTGAGGATAGCTACCAAGTCACCAGCCTTTTCAATGACAGGACCAGAAGTCTGCTTGAGATTGACACCCAGTTCATTGGCAATGACAAAGGCCATGGTGGTTTTCCCCAGTCCCGGAGGGCCAAAAAGAAGGACATGATCCAGCGCTTCATCCCGAAGCTTAGCTGCCTCAATAAAGATTTTCAGCTGGTCCTTGACCTTATCTTGACCGATATATTCATGTAAATATTGCGGGCGCAACGTCCGTTCAACGGCCTCTTCATCGCCCATGATTTCATTGTCTAAAATTCTACTCATACAGTCTATTATAGCAAAAAATGATACCTTCGGTACCATAAATAGAATGTGTTTTTTAAAGATCCTGGTTCTCACTAGCGTTCGTTAGAATAAGTTGTTAGAATAACTGCGTCAACGTACCTAAACTCGTCTACGTCCCTATCAGGCTTGGTTAGATGAAATAGGTTTAGTAATAATTACATAACGCAGTGGTTGATTGGTATCTTTGTTCGCTCTTATAGCTCCAAAGATTACCTAATCAACTGTGCGGGGGTGAGACAACGAACAATTTTAAAAAATTGTTCTGTCTCACTCCCAGAAAAAAAGCCACCGGTTTTGGTGGCTCTTATAGGAGATTATTATGAAAAAAAGTTTTTAGGAGTTTTATCATTCAAAGTTAGGAGGTCTTTGATGATGGTATTAGTATACGATAGGAAGCTTAAAATTTCCTTATAGTTTTTCTAAAAAATTTTTTTTGAGAAAAAGAGGAGGTCCCAAGCAAGGATTTCACATCCTTGTTTGGGTCACCCCTTTCCTCCTTATTTCTTAGCGATGGCATGGTAGCTAGTCTTGCTGGTGAAGACTTGACCTGCTCTCAAGATGACCTTTTCAGCTTGGTCACTGTGAATGGCATCTGGCACTGTTTGAAATTCTAGAGCCAAGCCATTGTGCTGAACCATTGGTTGCCCTTGCAGATGAACAGTTTCGTCTACGAAATTGGCTGAATATACCACCAAGGCTGGGGCTTCTGACTTGAAGGTCAAGAAACGTCCAGATGGCTGATGGTAAAGAAAGCCAGCATTTCATGCCCTTCTGGAAGAGCAAATGGATGGTCTAATCCTTCTACCAGACGGATTTGCGGATCAGAGTCCTTAAAAAGATCCTCCAAGAGCATAGCTTGGTAAAGATGCTGAACAACCGGACTTTCTCTATCCACGGTCTGAAGAGGAACACCGTCTGGATGGATAGGGTAAAGCCCTTGATGGTTGATCTGAAAGACATGGTCATTGATCGGCTGGGTGAAGTTTCCAGATAGGTTGAAATAGCTGTGGTTGGTCGGGTTGACCAAGGTGTCTTGATCTGTCTCTACCCGATAAGCAATCTCAAGTTCACCATCTTCCGTCAAACCATAGGTTACCCAGACCTTGAGATTTCCAGGGAAACCACCGGTTCCATCTGCACGCTCTGTGTACAGGGTGATTTCCTGATCCGTTACCGACTCCACGCTAAACAAAGCGCTGTCCCAACCCGTCGGTCCACTGTGGTTGCAGTTAGCACCGTTATTGGCTTCCAAGTAATAGCTTTGACCATTAAGCTCAAAGCTGGCCCCTGCAATCCGGCCTGCTACCGGACCAATACTAGCTCCATATTTAGGGCTATTGCCCACATAGTCCTCAAAGCGATCAAAACCTAGAATAATATTCGTAAACCGATCTTCTTTATCTGGCGTCACATATTCTAAGATCGTCGCCCCATAGGTCATGACGGATAATTGGTAGCCCTTATCATTTTCGAGGCGATAAGCCCGAACCTCTTGATTCTGCCATTTCCCAAACACGCTTTCTTGATACTGTTTCACAAACCTTCTCCTCTCACTGTTTTTCTCCATTGTATCAGTTTCACAAGAAGAAACACTCCACTTTTTATAGAAAATTAGTGGCTATTCTTTATGAAATGGATGAATGATCACCCCTTGAACAACCCGATTGACGGTACCAGTTGGTGAAGGCGTATCTGGGCGATTTTGAACCTTGAGCGAAGTCAAGAGAGAAATCAATTGACCATAGATAATGTAAGGGAAGGCACGGTAGATATCTAGGGAGTCTGCAGAAGCTTCCACTAACACTTCCTGCACATGCTCAATGCCTACAGCTTGATCGGTCAAGAGGACGACTTGACGGGCAATCCGATCCCCTGCAACTTCTCGAACCAAGTCCAGATCATACTGACGGGTATAAGGATCAATGGATCCAAAGACCAAGACGAGGGTCTGGTCATTGATGAGGGATTTTGGACCATGACGGAAACCGACAGGACTCTCATACATGGTTGCGATTTTGCCTGCTGTTAATTCCAAAATCTTGAGCTGGGCTTCATGAGCTAGGCCAAAGAAAGGTCCTGCCCCCCAGATAGATCACGCGCTCAAAGTCTAGATCGACCACTTTTTTGACCTCAAGGTCCTTCTCCAAGATTTGCTCTGACAGATGAATCAGTTCTTCTACTCGTTTTTCCTTGATCTCTTCCTCGCTTGGATCAAAGACCAAGAGAGCTGTCAAGAGCATCGACGTAAAGCTGGATGTCATGGCAAAGCCAGCATCGTTGGTTTCTTTAGGTTGGAGAAGCAAAAGGTTGCGCTCATCTCCGTGGGCCTGCTGGGCCAGTTTCCCTTCTTCCGCACAGGTAATGGTGATCTGATAAAGCTCATCAACCAGATCTTGGGCCAACTGCACGGTTGCAACACTTTCTGGCGAATTGCCACTCCGGGCAAAGGATACTAAAACCGTCGGAACCTCTTTTTTCAAATAGGTTTGAGGATGAGCTACGATATCCGTCGTCGCAATGGATTGGAAATTCCAGTGGCGTTCATCGTGCACTTCCTGCAAGTAAGGAACCAAGGTATCGCCCACATAGGCTGAGGTCCCTGCCCCTGTCAAGATGACCTTGATATAGTCATGCTCTTGCCCAACTTTTTCTAAGAAAGCTTTTATTTCCGCTTTTCTTTCTTGGTACAAGCGAGCCGTTTCTTTCCAAACACTTGGTTGTTGGTAGATCTCACGTGTTGTGATCTCTGCTCCTAGCTCCTGCAAGTCTTCTTTTGTATAGTCTAACATAGAAACTGTTGTTCCTTTCTACAATCTAACGTTGATAAATGGGAAAGGAGCCTGAGATGATGCTCCCAGACTCCCATACCAACCTACTCATCTTCATCATCATCAAGGTTTGACAAGAGGTCATTGACCTTGACAATACTTTCTTTTGCACGTTCAGGGTAGTCCCCTTCATTACCAGTCAGGCTACTATTGATGAACTCGATGACCATCGGAAGATTCATCCCTGCGTATAAGTCAATCGCACGTCCTTCAAGGATCAAGCGGCTCACAGTGTTGCAAGGAGTTCCTCCCAAGAGATCTGCAAATACAATATAGTCTTCTAGACCTTGGACTGTTGCTTCAAATTTAGCAGTAAAGTCTTCTGGGCCTTCTTCTGGTAAGAGTGCAACCGTATGGATGGATTCTTGTGGTCCCATAATCATCTCTGTGCTCGCTTTAAGCTCTTCACAAAAGCGACCATGGCTGACCAATACTAACTCTTTTGCCATACCTTACTCCATTATGCCATTCCAAAGAAGAAGTGGCCAAATGCTGAGAATGCGATTGCTGCAAGGATGATGAGCAAGATAGCTTTTGTAGAGTTCATACCCTTACGTCCAAGCAACCAGTAGATTACACCTGTGATGATAGCTGGTACCAAACGTGGGAAGATAAGGTTGAGCATATCTTGAATTTCAATCGCTTTGTCCCCAATGTGTGGAGTCCAAGAAACTTCAACACCAATCATGCTGGCAATCAAGGCACCAACCATGAAGATACCCAGAACGGCAGCTGCGTCGATCAAAGCTGTCAAGGTACTTTGCATGTTGTTGATGAGGTTAACCCCTTCTTTATAGGCAAATTCCAACTGTTTCCAACGGAAAATGTCATAAGCAACTGCCACAGCGATCCACAAGAAGATACCGGCTGGGTTTCCTGCAACAGCCAAAGTTGCTGCGATTGAACCCATAATAGCTGGTACCAATGATCCAAAGATTGAGTCCCCAAGAGGAGCGAATGGTCCCATGAGACCTGTCTTGATCCCGTTCACCGCATCTTTTGATTTGACACCATCTTTTTCTTCCAGAGCAAGGTCAAAACCAGTGATAATGGTGTGGAAGAATGGTGAAGTATTGAAGAATTGCGTATGCAATTTCATCATTTCTTTCAATTCTGGAGTGCCATCACCATACATTTTACGCAACTGAGGTAAAAGCATATAAAGGTAACCAGAAGCCTGCATCCGTTCGTAGTTCCAACCCAATTGGAAGGTGAAGAGGCTACGTTTGTTGATTTGTTTAAAATCTTCTTTTGTTAGTTTGTAATTAGAATTCGTCATCTTCAATTTCCCCGCTTTCTACATTGCTTGCTGGAGCAGCTACGACTGTACGTTGGCTGTTTTTGAAGTGTTGCACTGCAAGGAAGATACCGATAATGGCAATACCAATCATAGATACACTCTTGAAGTTGTTAACAAAAGTAATAGCTTGTTCTTTTGGAAGTTTAGCGAACACATCAGAACCAACAATGCTAGACACTGCAGCACCAAGGCTTTGAACATTGCTATAAAGCACTGTCAACATTGCTGTTAAGCCAAAAGCCAAGTGCAAGATAGTGAAGGTTACGACGAACAGGAAGGTAACGAAGCAAGATCGCAAATCCAAGACCTGGAAGCATTTGACCTGCAAGTTTCAGACCGTTTGCCAACCATTGTACATTAGCAAGACCTGTAACAACAGTTTCTACGAAAGAACCACCAAAGGCAAGAGCCAAGAAGACTGGAAGGGCACGAGAAAGAGCCCAAGGAACAGCACCAAGAAGGTAGTTGCGTTCAATTCCTTTATAGTCGTAACGTTCGATCGCAGCATCTACACGGTGAGCGAAGTAAGTTGTAGTCATACGACCAAGAATATCAAAGTAGGTCAACAAAGTTGCTACCGGCACAGCGATTGTAGCAATAGCAATCTCTGGATCAATCCCTTTTGCTACTGAGAAGGCAGTCGCAAGAACGGCACCAGATGTTGCGTCAATACGAGAAGCTCCACCGAAAGTACCTACACCGAGCACTGTCAATTGAAGAGAAGCTCCGATAAAGAGACCTGTCTTTAAATCCCCCATGACAAGTCCTGTAATGAAACCAGCAAAGACTGGTGATCCTGCTGATGAAACAATCGTCAACTCATCACAGATTTGATAAGCTGAGTACAAAGTAAGTAGTAAAATTTGCCACCATTGTATCATGACAATTTCCTCCTAAAAATTTTCTTTTACTTTAATAACTTCATAAAGTCTTCTGCAGTGTCGTTTGGCACCATCTGAGACGTAATCTTCACACCTTTTTCGTGGATTTTGTTAAAGTCTTCCACGTCCGCGTCCACCACATTGATCGAGCGGGTAATCGCGCGTGTCTCATCAGATTGAGACATATTGCCGACATTCAGCGTTTCAAGCTGAACGACCTGCTTCGATCAAACGAAGGAAACGATCAGGTTTGCGAGCTACGATAAAGAGTCGTTGGCTATCATATTTTCCAGCCAAGATATTTTCCGCAGCCTTTGCGACTGGCAAGATACTGAGCTTAACACCAGGTGGTGTCGCTAGTTTCAAGCCACTTTTTTCGATATCATTTTGAGCGACTTCATCATCGATCACCATGATACGTGAAACATTTAGTTTGGTAGTCCAAAGATTGGCTACCTGCCCGTGGATCAAACGTCCATCGATACGGCATCCTACAATAGTCATAAGTTTTCCCCCTTTACTTCTTTGAATGTAGGTTGTTGAACAAGTTGAAGTGTCTCTTGGTAACGCCCTTCTGTCTCAAAGACGATCAGGCTATTGGCTCCTTCTTTGAGGAAACCATGAGGCACATAAAGTGAAGTGGTCGGTCCGACCTCCCAGAAGCGGCCAAGGTTATGGCCATTGACAAAGACGACCCCTTTCCCAAATCCTGTCATATCCAGATAAGTGTCAAGGGTGTGGTCCAGCTGAAAATCATATCGGTAAAATGCTGGAGCACCTGCCTGCCATTCCTTTGAAAAATCGAGCTGACTGAGATCTTGTAAATCCAGTGGGTACTGCTTCCAATGAAGGTGGAAATGCAAATCCACACAGACACCTGTGCGAATGCCCTTGTGCTGGCTATCAGCTAAGAGCTTGTGGCCGTAGTTGACACGTCCCATATTCTCAAGCAAGATTTTTAAATTCGTAACCGCTTTCTTTTTTCCTTTGATAAAAAGATCTTCACCGATCTCTGTTTGGTATTGCGTTGCTACATGTTGATCATCCAGGTAAATCTGTACCCGATCCCGACCATCAATGATGCGCAGTCTTTCTTCTTCCGCATCCAACTCAAGGTCTGTCTCATATAGGAGATAACCTGTGGTTTGCCCCAACTCCTCCATCTTTTCGGGATAAAGGCTGGTCTCAACCTGAGCCAAATTGTCCAGATTTCCAAAAAGACTAGTCTTGGCTACCAATTGCAAGGTTTGTTCTGGCAAACACTTTTTGATGAGTGGTTCTTGCTGTGGGAATTCCGGATAATAGGTCGCCATCATTTTTTGAATGGCATAATACTTCTCCGTCGGATTGCCCTGCTCATTGAGCAAAGCCCCATAGTCATAGGACGTCACCTGTGGCAAGTCTAGCGTTCCCCGAGCTGAGCAACCATTCATGAAGCCAAAATTGGTCCCGCCATGAAACATATAGAGATTGATGGAGCCGAGCTCCAAGACCTCATGGACAGCTTCTGCCAACTCCTCTGGGTCCCTTTGAATCACGGGTTCCTTCCAGCGGGTAAACCAGCCATCCCAGAATTCCATACACATCAAGGGCCATTTCTTGCCGTATTCGTCAAAGAATTCTTGCATCTGACCGAAGTTATAGGCTGCTTTGGAACCGAAGTTTCCCGTCACAAAGAGGTCTTCTTCGATCAAGGTTCCTGCTCTTAGCGTTGCTCGCCATGGACCATCTGATGTAAAGAGAGGACAGGTCACGCCTTTTTCCTTCATCAAATCCCGAATGGCACGAAGATAATCCTTGTCTTCTCCATAAGAGCCGTACTCATTTTCCACCTGCATCATGAGGATTGGACCACCCTGATCCACTTGGTAGGGTGTCAACAAGCCCAAAGCAAGCGATCATAATAACGATCCACTGCTTCGATAAAGGCTGGGTCTGATGAGCGGATTCGCAGGTCTTCTTCCAAGAGCCAGGCTGGTAATCCACCAAATTCCCACTCTGCACAGATAAAGGGCGACGGCCTTACAATCATGTAAAGTCCTAGGGACTGGGCTGTTTGAATGAAACGCTCTAGATCCAATCGACCACTAAAGTCAAACTGCCCTTTGCGGGGTTCATGCGCATTCCAAGGGACATAGGTCTCAACCGTGTTGAAAACCCCAATGCCTTTTAGATTATACAAGGAATGATACCAGTCTGCTGGGTCAATTCGGAAAATAATGGATCGCTCCGGACAAAATCTTGAAAGGGTTGACCTTTTTAAATAGAAAGCATCGCGAATCTCAAAAACTCCCATAAACGCCCCCTTTCTTATATGTAACCCTTTTCATTTATTAATATAATAAATTATTTTAAAAAAATGTCAACACTTTTTATAAAAAAATATGTTAAAAATAGGGTTAAATAAGAGAAATCTAAAGAGAGGTAGCACTATGGCAATTCCAAAGTACCAACACATCAAAGATGAATTGAAGCAGCAAATTATCTCCGGAAAAATTTGAAAATGGAGATAAATTTTATACTGAAGCTGAACTCATTAAAATTTATGATGTCAGCTCTATCACCGTTGTCCGTGCTTTGAACGACCTCGCTGCTGATGGCTACATTGTCCGCCAGCAAGGAAAGGGAACCTTTGTTTCTCGTGCTCGAAAACACAAACTGGTTGAATTTTCAGATGTTGAAACCTTCCCAATCCAAAAGGCCAAAGTCAAAGTTCTCTCTATTAAACGTGGAAATACCTTGAGCATCCTAGACAAACTAGGCCTCAACCCAACGCAGTTCTACTATAAGATCGAACGGACTCGCCAGACAGGGGATGATACCTATATCTTCCACCAAACCTATGTTCCTGAACAATACATCAATCCAAACTATCCAAATTTGGAATACTACAGCTCTATCTATGATCGCTTCAAAGAAGACTATCACATTCATATGAATGATGAGCACTTCGAAGAAGTCAACGAAATCGTCTTTCCTACACCAAGCAAGGTTGCCAAAGTATTAAAGATCGACGAAAATTTCCCAACGGTCAAACAAGTGAAGACGACCAAGCTAGAAGCGACTGGCCAAATCCTTGAATACACGGAAACCTATAAACGCGGTGACTACTACAAGATCAAGTTCATCTCCTGTGACCGCGATCACTAAGAACCAAAAAGACTGAGACATCTCGGTCTTTTTTATAGCTCCAGTATAGCACGTTGAAAACGATTTCTAAAGACCTCTTTAAAAATATATATAATTAGTGATAGTTTAGCTATAAAAAGTTTAAAAAGAGAGTGGGACAGAAATCGGTAATTCGTTAGAATTCGATTTCGTCGTCCCACCTCCGCACAGTTGAGTAGGGCTGTAAAAGCTGATGAAATCAGCGTAGTAGAGCCCACTCAACCACTGCGTCTTGCTCGACAATACAAAAATAATTGAGAGGCTAGGACTTTTGTCCTAGCCTCTTTCGTCTATTTTTCAAATTCCCTTTTTCGTTGCGATTAGTCACCCAAACCGATGCGTTCGAAGATTTCATCCACCCGTTTAGTGTAGTAGGTTGGGTTGAAGATTTCGTCGATTTCTTCTTGAGTGAGACGTGAAGTTACTTCTGGATCTGCTTCAAGAAGTGGTTTGAAGTCTACTTGGTTATCCCATGATTGGGCAGTCTTCGGTTGAACAAGGTCGTAAGCTTGCTCACGTGTCATCCCTTTTTCAATCAAAGTCAACATGGCACGTTGGCTGAAGATCAAACCAAATGTAGAGTTCATGTTGCGAATCATGTTTTCTGGGAAGACTGTCAAGTTCTTAACGATGTTTCCGAAACGGTTGAGCATGTAGTCAATCAAGATGGTTGTGTCTGGTGCGATGATGCGCTCAGCTGATGAATGAGAGATATCACGTTCGTGCCAAAGGGCTACGTTTTCATAAGCTGTGACCATGTGACCACGGATCACACGCGCAAGACCTGTCATGTTTTCAGAACCAATCGGGTTCCGTTTGTGTGGCATTGCTGAAGATCCTTTTTGACCTTTGGCAAAGAACTCTTCCACTTCACGTTGTTCAGATTTTTGAAGACCACGGATTTCAGTCGCCATCCGCTCGATAGAAGTTGCGATGCTCGCAAGAACTGCAAAGTACTCAGCGTGAAGGTCACGAGGAAGGACCTGTGTAGAGATTTCTTGAGCACGGATACCCAATTTGTCGCAGACGTATTTTTCAACAAATGGTGGGATGTTGGCAAAGTTACCAACCGCACCAGAAATCTTACCAGCTTCCACACCAGCAGCCGCATGCTCGAAACGCTCAATGTTTCGTTTCATTTCGCTGTACCAAGTAGCCAATTTAAGACCAAAAGTTGTCGGCTCAGCGTGCACACCGTGGGTACGACCCATCATGATAGTGAACTTGTGTTCTTTCGCTTTGTCAGCGATGATGTTGAGGAAGTTTTCAAGATCCTTGCGGATGATATCGTTGGCTTGTTTGTAGAGGTAACCATAGGCCGTATCTACCACGTCAGTAGAAGTCAACCCATAGTGAACCCACTTACGCTCTTCACCAAGCGTTTCAGAAACCGCACGTGTAAAGGCAACCACATCGTGACGTGTTTGCTGCTCGATTTCCAAAATACGGTCGATGTCAAAGTCCGCTTTTTCACGGATCAAAGCCACATCTTCCTTAGGGATTTCTCCCAATTCAGCCCATGCTTCGTCAGCCAAGATTTCCACCTCAAGCCAAGCACGGTATTTATTTTCTTCAGTCCAAATGTTCGCCATCTCAGGGCGGCTATATCTATCAATCATATTTAATTTTCCTTTCTTTTGATGTTTTACATCAGTTAGCAACCGACAGTCGCTTTACTCAAATTCTTCTTTCCCAATCCACACAGATGGATAGTGATCGAGTGTATTCAAATCCGTATCCAGCGGGACGTCATAGATAGCTAAATAGTTTTCAGGATATTGAGCAGTCAGCTCTTCATACTTAGCTTTTACTTTTTCGTGATCGCTACTAGCATACAAGACTTCGACGACTGCTCCTGTCTTCTCTTTTTCGATAAATGCGTTGACAATGAGTTGAATCATAAAACCTCCTAAAGCGAAATGCCCTTCATGTTTGCTTCCAGAATAGGCATCTTGACACCTAACTCCTGACCAGTCTGATAAACACTTTGACAACAATAGAAGATGTCCTGTTTATCATTGTGTAAGGTCATGATTTTTCGGGTTAGCTCATTTTTAGCAAACATGACTTTCATGGCTTTGCCGGCTATCCAAGCCGGAATTTTGTAGGGCAAGAGTTCGGCTTTGTAAAGCTTCAAATTCACACCACGCGCTTCTACGACTTTCAAGGCTTCTCGAATGGCTTTGATGGCCAATGATAATTCCGAAGAACTATTCATCAAGTTCAAAGCCAGTTCTTCCGGGTTTTCCAGATTCCCTGAACGTGCAGCTGTCGAAGTAACACCTGCATTAATCGCCATGTGAATCCAAATCCACTCGACCATATCATAAGGCACTTCCCACTTCAAATCTGCAGAAGTCAGTAAAGCTGTCAGATCAGCATAGATAGAAATGTGTGCTTTTTGCTCACCTTCTAGCATTAAATGGTCGAACAAGACACCATCCAAATGGTCCTCCTGCATGTGACCGCCCGCTGTCGGAAAGGCCAGAATATAGTCGTAATCCCCTGCCCACTCTTGGACCTCTTTTCGAGTATCCCAGAAATTACAGAAGAAAACAAGGGTGCCTTTGATATGATTTTTTCGCAAGGTTTCTACAGCTTCTTTGACAAAGCCATGACGCACACTAAGAAAAATAAAATCATATTCTGAATCAGCTTCTGCCACATGAACCTCATAGGTATCATGCTTGTTCTCACCCTTGGAATGATAGCGACCATCTAGCAGATCAACCGACAACTCCTTCGGAGCTGTGCTTTTCTTACTATCTCTCAGTACGTGTTCCACTTGATGGCCTGCTTTTTGAAAGGCGTAGGCATAAGTGGTCCCGATGACTCCAAGTCCTAGAATTGCTATTTTCACTTAAAAATCAATCCCTTTCCCAAACTCTTCAACCTCATCTGGCACATCACTAAACAAAGTCACATGTCCCATTTTGCGGTTGTGCTCGCTTCTAGTTTACCATATAAGTGGAGGTGAGCGCTTGGATTTTCTGTCACATATGTTTCAGCAGCCTCGACATGTTGGCCGAGAACATTGAGCATGACAGCTGGTGCATGAAGGTTGATTGCTGGGAGTGGCGCTCCGAGAACACCCAAGATGTGGGTATCAAACTGTGAAAAGTCGCAGGCTTCAATTGAGTAGTGTCCTGAATTGTGTGGGCGTGGGGCAATTTCGTTGACGATGATGTCATCAGCTGTCGCAAACATTTCCACACAGAGGGTACCAGAGAGGTTAAGTTGTTCTGCGATTCGCACGGCCATTGCTTTGGCTTTTTCAGCTAGACTTTCTGAAATACGAGCAGGAACGATAGTTTTAGAGAGAATGTTGTTGCGGTGGATATTTTCCTGAACTGGGAAAACCGTCACGTCCTTGCCATTACCAGATACAATGACTGAAATCTCAAGGTCGAAGTTGACAAATTCTTCCAAAACACACTCGGCTGAGTCGGCTAGAGCATCGGCTTCTTCCAAGTCTGCTTCTGAACGAATAACCTTTTGACCATGGCCATCGTAACCGCCTGTCGCCGTCTTGAGGACATAGTTTTTAGAAAGGTCGATATCTGCCAAATCTTGGCTAGAAGTTACAACCTTGTAGGGTGCTACAGTGACTTGGGCCTTGTTAGAAAGAAAGTCCTTCTCAAAGATTCGATTTTGAGAGATGCGGAGCAGGTCTGTCCCTTGAGGAAGCTGACCATCTTTGATAACAGCATCCAAACCGTCAGCATCGACATTTTCAAATTCATAGGTGAGAACATCACAGCGATCAGCCAACTGACGAAGAGCATCTACGTCGTCGTAAGGGGCCACGATGATTTCCGCCACACGGGAGGCTGGGCAATCCGCTGCTGGATCCAAGGCGATAACCTTGTGTCCCATGTAGATAGCTGAGATCGCCATCATCTGACCGAGCTGGCCACCACCGATGATCCCAATGGTTTTAGTTGAGCTCATTTGTAGACTCCTCTGCGATTTTTCCTTGTTCTTCTGCGAAATCCGCTAACGCTGTCGCAATAGCCTGGTCCTCTACTGAAAGAAGACGGAGGGCAAAGAGGGCCGCGTTAGTCGCACCAGCTTCACCGATCGCCATGGTTGCGACTGGCACACCACCTGGCATCTGAACAATAGAATAAAGCGAATCCACACCGCTAAGGGCACGTGATTTGACTGGTACGCCGATGACTGGAAGGGTTGTTTTAGCAGCAACCATACCTGGCAAGTGAGCAGCGCCACCAGCTCCTGCAATGATAACCTTGATACCACGGCTACGTGCTTCTTCGGCATGTTTGAACATGAGGTCCGGCGTCCGGTGTGCGGAAACAACTTTCTTTTCGTAAGCGACGCCGAAGTTATCGAGGACTTCAGCAGCTTTTTGCATGGTTGTCCAGTCGGATTTTGAGCCCATGATAATGGAAATTACTGGTTTCATTTATTCTCCTTTTTTGATAATCGTCTTTTTTTGATAATCGTCTATTGTAGTGCGGACGTAAGCGACCGCCTGTGGCGTTCCATTACTAAAACTGGAGTCTGAGTCTCCAGTTTTCCGCTCCTAGTAGCTCTGCTACTAGGAGTTCCACTACTGCGATGATTATCCTATACTAGCTCGCTAACGCTCGCAAATTAAGCGACCATTATCTTAGTTTGGCTCGCTTTCGCTCGCCTTTTACGACCTACGGTCGCTAATTATTTATTCGCCTTGCTACCGATATCCGTACGATAGAAGAGGCCTTCTGTGTTTTGTTTGTTGAGTTGGTTATAGATGATGTTTTGGCCGTCTTTGACGTTGTCTGCTGTGGTAACCAGCATGTAGACACGTCCTCCGTTTGAGAGGAGGTCTTGGCCATTTTCAGCGAATTTCGCTCCAGCATAGTAAGTGATGATGTCACCATCTGTATTGGCTGGAAGCTTGACACCCTTCTCATAAGCCAGTGGGTAGCCGTTTGAGGCTACAACCACACCAAGTGTCACACCCTTGTCCATCCAAGTGATGGCTGGCTCTTTGCTATCCAAAATGTCAGTGATATTTTGCGCAAAGTCAGATGTCAAACGAGGCAAGATGATTTGCGTTTCAGGATCTCCAAAACGAGCGTTGAACTCGATGACTTTCGGTCCATCAGCTGTCAAGATTAGCCCCGCGTAAAGGACACCTAGGTACGGACGCCCTTCTTTGATCATGCCTTCAAGAACTGGCTTGACAATGGTGTCAACCGCTGTGTCAACCACGCTCTGTGGCAAGTGAGGAACTGGCGCATAGGCACCCATTCCACCAGTGTTAGGACCCTTGTCACCATCGTAGGCACGTTTGTGGTCCTGAGCTGTTGGCATGATGTAGAACTTGTCCCCATTGACAAAGGCAAAGAGAGAGAACTCTTCCCCGTCAAGGAATTCCTCGATGACCACACGCGCACCTGAATCACCGAATTTATTGTCCAAAAGCATCTCGTGAGCAGCTTCGACGGCTTGCTCAACCGTTTCCGCAACGACGACACCTTTCCCAAGGGCCAAACCGTCTGCCTTGACCACGATTGGAGCGCCTTTTTCCTCGATGTAGGCCTTGGCTTCCTCGAAATCTGAAAATGTACCATAGGCTGCTGTCGGAACGTCGTATTTGACCATGATTTCCTTAGCAAAATCCTTAGACCACTCCAGCTCAGCCGCAGCCTTAGTCGGACCAAAGGCTTTGAGTCCTGCCGCATTGAAATCATCCACGATACCAGCCGCAAGCGCATCATCAGGACCAATGAAGGTCCAAGCAATATCGTTGACTTTTGCAAAATCAATCAGCTTAGAATGTTCGGAAATCCCAATATTGATCAAATCCAAACCATCTAATCGCATCCCGTCATTACCAGGAGCCACAAAAACCTGCTCAACGTCTCTAGACTCCAACAATTTCTTGGCAATCGCATGCTCACGACCGCCAGATCCAACAACCAAAGTTTCATCTTGAACCTCTTTTGCGAATTATTTTATTAAATTATATCATAATCGTTCGTTTTATTCTAATGATTTCAGCAACAGTCTCCTATTTTCAGTAGAATCCAAACATTTTTTGCTATTTTCTCCTATTTCTCATTTTTTTCCGAATAGTATAGGTGAGACCTACTAATTGACGAAAAGGAGTATTATGCAAACGATTAAAAAATTTGTAGTACTGACTTGTGCGGCATGGGGGATGCAAGCCTCTATTGCTCATGCAGATCAAGCGACCAATGCCATCTATGCCGAAAAAGGGCAGCTGGTAATTCATCTTGGAAACGTCCCGGATAAGTATCAAAAGATCCAAGTTCCCATCTGGTCTGACCAAAATGGTCAAGATGACCTGATTTGGTATCCTGTGGAACGCAGTGACAAGGGATTTGACCTACAAGTACCATTGATCAACCATTCTGATCAAGCCGGACTTTATCATGTCCATGTCTATGGGGTGGAGGCAAATGAACAGTTAACCGGCCTTTACCCTCTCACGACCAGCGTCCAGCAAAAAGACCTCGCCTCCTCCCAGCCCAAAATCACGATTACACCCATCTCCTCACAAGAATTTGAGGTGGACCTAAAGTTGTTCGAAGACGTTGACGAGATTGTCTTCCCCATCTGGTCTGAAGAAAATGGGCAGGATGATCTGATCTGGTATCCAGCAAAGAAGACCGCACCTGGACATTTCCAACTGCGCTTTCAAGCTCAAAAACACAAGGGAAGCGGGCTATTTCATCTCCACGTCTACCAGAAAAGCCAGGGACAACTAAAAGGGCTATTCCCCACTACCTTTCAAGTGGAAAAGACAAGGCCAAAGCTCACGCCACTCGCGACACATCCGGGAAACACCTACCCCATTGGTGAGTGCACCTGGGGAGCCAAAGAATTAGCCCCTTGGGCCCACAACTGGTGGGGAAACGGTGGCATGTGGGCAGCTAGTGCACGCACTGCGGGATTCCGGACAGGAGACATCCCAGAGGTCGGTGCCATCGCCTGTTGGGACAATGGGGGATATGGGCATGTCGCCTTAGTTACGGACGTCGAACATGACCAAAAAATTCAGATCCAAGAGGCTAATTACAACGGCCATCGCTATATCGACAACTTCCGTGGTTGGTTCGATCCGACCAATCCCGTCTGGGGAACCGTCACCTATATCTATCCAGATTAAGGTCTTCTTTATTAGCAGAAAAGACACTCATCGTTGAATGAGTGCCTTTTTTGATTAATGTCTAAAATGACTCACGCCTGTAAAGATCATGGCCAATCCGTATTTATCCGCCGCTTCGATAGTCATTAACCAGTTATATCAGAAAGGTTAAAAAGTAGCTCTCATTTAATCGTTTTTCATTTCGCGTATTTTTCTAGATGTGTTTGAATTTTTGGCATGATGAAATGCATGATTTTAAGATTCGTAAAAGCTATTACCATGGCCAATAAAAGATAGACAACGACTGATAACAAAGAAATGTCAGAAGGCCAATAGTGGAAAATAATCATTAGAACCATTGGCAATTCTAGGGTTACCGTGACGACTCCAGGAACATAGCCCCTAAATTGCAGGCACATGATATAATGGATTATGAAATGAGCTGTATAAGCTATTACAAAAGATAAATAGAGTAAACTGTTGTGAGTTATTTGGCAGAATCCAGAAATAAACACCAGGATGATAAATTCTTCGAACACACCTACTGCAAAAGCGGAACCTTGCGTAACGGAACCAAAGAACGGTTTCTTAAAAGTTTCTAACTTTTGATGATGCCGTGTTTTCCACAAGGGCATAAAAATTATTTCTTCAAAATCATGTAAAATAAATAAAATAGGCAGCATCCAAACATTAAAAAGAATGCTCATACCTTTACCTCCTTAATAACAACTAACAATTGTACAATGTTAAGAATAAATGATAATCATATATCACGCGCAACACTTTTAGTATAAAGATAAACTGTTACAAAAACAAGAGGTTAAGAGATATTGGCACAGTTTGACCAAAAGTGTGACAGGAAAGGAAAAATACCATGGAATATCAAACGCGACAATGGCTGGAGGAAGCCTTGTTCGATTTATTAGCAACTAAGAAGTCTCTCCAAAATATCAGCATTGCTGAACTCAGCGAGCATGCTCAGATTGCCAGACGAACATTTTATCGTTATTACCATTCAAAAGACGAAGTTCTTACGAACTATTTAGACCGCTTAATTCAATACTATATTATCGAACTTCAAACAGCAAAAACTGACTAATTTTTGAAGATTTAGTGAACCTTTTTCTTTTCAGTATTGGAGCCAGTACACTGAGCCATTAAAAATTTTGCAAGACGCAAACTTACTCGTGCTTATCTTGCAAAGGTCTTACGATAAGCTTCCTGCTACTTATACCACTGTCATGGCACCTTGGCACATCACAAATAGTGATCAAAGACAAATCAACTATGATATTAGATTCATTACCGGCGGTCTCTACAATATTTTTTTGATGAATGGTTAAAAAGGAGATTATAAAGCCATGCCTATTAACGAGCTAGTCACAACAACCTTAAACACCATAAAACGTATAAAAAAATAGTTAAGTGAGAAACTGAGTTTTTTTCGAGATTCGTCATGAACAGCTCTAACAAAATCATTTTTAATAATTTCTAACACTAAAATGCTTATTGTTTTTAGATATACAAAAAGAGAAGACAACTTACGTCTTCTCTCGTTGTTAGCGATAAATCATTTATCACAGTTGATAATGAGCTAATTTTTTTAAATACCCATCAATGTCTAAAAATGTCTCACGCCTGTGAAAACCATAGTCAAGCCGTATTTATCAGCGCTTCGATAGACTCTTGGTCACGTACTGATCCACCCGGCTGGATGATCGCTTTAATCCCTGCTTTGGCGATTTCTTCCACGTTATCCGCAAATGGGAAGAAGGCATCGGAAGCAAGAACAGCGCCGTCAAGACGGTCTTTAGCTTGGTCAATAGCGATACGAACAGAAGCCACACGGTTGGTTTGACCTGGGCCAACACCAAGTGTCATGTGGTCATTGGTCACGATGATCCCATTTGATTTGACGTACTTGATCGCTTTCCAAGCAAACTCAAGAGCTGTCGCTTCTGTCTCAGTTGGTTGGCGTTTCGTCACCACTTGCCAGTCAGCTGGACTTTCTTTCACCACGTCTTGGTTTTGAACGAGGAGACCACCAACAACACCAGTGTATTCTGCTTCCACTTCACTAGCATCTTGAGCGTCAAATGGCAGCTCAAGGATCCGCAAGTTTTTCTTCTTAGTTGTCAAGATTTCAAGCGCTTCGTCTGTGTAGCTTGGTGCAATGATGATTTCAAGGAAGACACCGTGCATTTTCTTAGCTGTCGCAGCGTCTACTTCACGGTTGAGAACGACAATACCACCAAAGATGGATACTGGGTCAGACTCATAAGCGTAGTCCCAAGCCGTTTCGATATCGTCAGCTTGACCAATCCCACATGGGTTCATGTGTTTCAAGAGCCACAACAGTTGGACGGTCTTTGAAATCACGGATGATCCGGATAGCCGCATCAGCGTCACGGATATTGTTGAAGGACAATTCTTTCCCGTTCAACTGTTTCGCTGAAGCGATGGAGTAATCCGTTGGCAAAGCTTTTTGATAGAAGTCTGCGTCTTGTTGAGGGTTTTCACCGTAACGCATTGGTTGCTTAAGATCATAAGTCAATGTGAGTTTTTCAGGTTTTTCTTCACCCACTTGAGCAGTGAAGTATTCTGCGATCAAAGCATCATAGGCTGCTGTGTGGCGGAAGACTTTCGCTGCCAAACGTTGGCGAGTTTCGTAACTTGTTTCGCCGTTGGTTGCCAATTCGTCCAAAACCACAACATAGTCAGCAGGGTCTACCACAACTGTTACGCTAGCGTGGTTTTTAGCTGCTGAACGAAGCATAGATGGCCCACCGATATCGATATTTTCAACCGCATCCGCGTAAGTCACGTCTGGTTTGAGGATGGTTTCCTTGAATGGGTAAAGGTTTACCACCACAAGGTCAATCAATTCGATATTATTGTCCTTAGCAGCCTCTAGGTGGCTATCGAGGTCACGACGAGCGAGGAGACCACCGTGGATATTTGGGTGGAGAGTCTTCACACGACCGTCCATCATTTCTGGGAAACCAGTCACATCGTCAATGGCAATAGTGTCCACTCCAGCATTATCAAGGGCAACTTTAGTACCACCTGTTGAGATGATGTCCCAACCGAGTTTTTTGAGTTCTTGGGCAAATTCAACAATGCCCGCTTTGTCTGAAACACTAATTAGTGCGCGTTTAGTCATTTTTCTTCCTTTCCTTGTATCAAGAGGTGCCTTCATATCAGTTAAACTAGAGATTTGGCGATGATAGTCCTGTCAGTTGATTTCCAAGTTCTTGCAACAATCTCTTGACCTCAAGTTTACTTTTTTCACTTTCGTAAACACTTCGCAGTTCGGCATCTGTCGCACCAATCAGGGTCACAAATTCCACTTTTCCATGCAGAGTATCTAGAGACTTAGCTAAATCATCAGCAGCAGTCAAGAATCCTGTCAAATTAGATTTCTGCTGGGCATCAATCCCTACTGTTTGCTTCGTATAGATGTATTCTTCCGGCAAGACCACTTTACCTGTTTGAAATATATATCTTGCTACATACTGCAACAAAACCACAGCCATTTTTAATTTCTTCTTCGTCGTTAGTTAATTTCTTTTAACTTAAAAGGTCAATTCAATCCCATAACCACTATATTCAGGATCTTCACATTCTTTTTGTATATAGTTCTGACAAACCATAGCTGACAAAATGCCAAAAACTCCCCTGCATCGTAAACACTGATGCCATCAAGCGGATCTGGACCACCCTAACATATACTTGATAACCGTTCCATAATGGCGAGGATTTGGCTGATCAGGATATAAACGATTAAATTCTTCATCAATCGCATCCCACCCTGGAGCACTGTCATCTGTTTCATCCGATTTAACAACAATCTTATTCGTCTTCAATCGGCTTCTCTTTGTCTGAGAAGATTTCTTCTTATCAAAATGACCCCATAAATCTCTCCTTAGCTGATGGCCTTTAGTTCTACCACAAAATCATCTCTGATTTCCTTCTTTACTTCCTCTCACTCCCAAACGTTCCAAGACTTCCTGGATAGAGCTTTGTACTGTTTCGTGGATGCGAGTCTCGAAAAGTATCAAGGTATCCCTCTGCAAGACGTGGCACACGGACTTGTTTGATGACCTTCCCAGTATCAACACCAGAATCCACCCAGTGAATGGTCACACCGCTCTCAGCAACACCTGCATTCCAAGCATCCTCAATACCATGAGCACCTGGGAATCCAGGGAGATAAGCCGGTGAATATTGATGATACGGCCTTCATAAGTCATGCTAGCAAGGTTGGTCCCAACGATTTTCATATAACCCGCCAAACAAACCAAGTCAATCTGGTGTTCATCCAAGAGTTTGACGATCAGCTTCTTCATAAGCTGCTTTATTGTCAAATTCCTTGAGTTCAAAGGCATGACTCACCACACCAAGGTTCTTGGCACGTTCTAAGACATAGGCATCCCGGTGATCTGAAAAGACAAATTCTACCGGAAATTGTTCTGCAATCACCTGAAAGTTTGAGCCGTTGCCAGAGGCAAATACAGCGATTTTCATATTCGATACAAGGGACGTCTTCGACAGCCGAATAGTTTCGTAGAAAACAGGAAATCATTGCTAGAAGCCTAGCACAAAATGATTTCTCTTTTTCCCTAGAAAAATGAGTCCCGTGTTCAGTATAGGCTGCTAACTAAACACTCCTTTCTACAATTTCTCCGCATAAAATGGTGATAGCACCATTATTTAATCACCACACTTGCGCCATCTTTCTTTCACAATCACGACCGATTTCATAAACAGGTTCGTCAAGAAGTTCTTTGACACGTTCCACATTTTCTGGTTTCACTGCAAGCATGAGACCAATCCCTCATGTTGAAGATTTCAAACATTTCTTCATGTTTGATTGGCCATATTTTTCAAGAGCTTTGAAAAATTGGAAGAACTGGACTTTTGCTTTTCGTCAATTTCAGCAACCAAGTCATCTGAGAACATACGTGGTACATTTTTCGATGAAACCACCACCTGTGATGTGGGCAATCCGTTGACCAATTCTTCTTTGATGAGTGGCAAAGTCGCTTTGACGTAGATACGAGTTGGTTCCAAAAAGAACGTCTTTAAGTTTCTTCCTTCCAATTCTGGAGAACTTCTTTCACCTGCGTAATCCGCAAAAGACACGACGAACAAGTGAGTAACCATTTGAGTGGGATACCGCTTGAAGCAAGTCCAAGAATCACATCGCCCTTCAGCTACTTTTTTTGAACTGTCGATGACGTGAGATTTTTCTGCAACACCGACAGCAAACCCAGCCAAATCATAGTCATCTTCACCATACATACCAGGCATTTCAGCCGTTTCCCCACCGATAAGGGCTGCACCAGCCTGCACACACCCTTCTGCAACACCAGCAACGACTTGCTCTAATTTAGCAGGTTCATTTTTACCAGTTGCAATATAGTCAAGGAAGTAAAGGGGCTCCGCACCTGCAGCGATGATATCGTTAACACACATAGCCACACAGTCTTGACCGATCGTATCGTGTTTGTCGTACTTGATAGCCAGCATCAGCTTAGTACCAACACCATCTGTACCTGAAATCAAAACAGGCTCTTTGACACCTGCTTTTGAAAGATCAAACATGCCACCGAAACCACCAAGAGCTCCCATGACGCCAGCACGTTCCGTACGAGCAACGTGTTTTTTGATCCGTTCAACAACTTCATAACCTGCTTCAACATCCACACCAGACTGTGCATACGCATTTTTATTTGTCATTTGTTTCATTCCTTTTCTTTTGCACTGCTCTTAATAGAAAGAAGTATGTTCTTTCAAACTTTCCACATAGCGTTCTTCGTAGTCATACAAAGGCGTTGGATATTTTCCATCAAAGTAAGCCACACAAAGACCGCCATTTGGAGCATCTGTATCAATTCCAATAGAATCAATCAAGCCATCGATTGACAAATACGTCAAGCTATCTGCACCAATAATATCGCGTGTTTCCTCTACTGCGTGATTGGCAGCAATCAATTCCTTACGTGTTTGAATATCGATCCCGTAGAAACATGGATAAGCCAGAGCTGGGCTCGCGATTGCTACATGGACTTCTGTAGCTCCTGCTTCTTTCAATAACTTCACAATTCGACGTGATGTTGTCCCACGTACGATCGAATCATCGATCATGACAACCCGTTTGCCTTTCACGACACCGGATACGGCAGAGAGCTTCATCCGAACCCCTTGCTCACGTAATTCTTGTGTCGGTTGAATAAAGGTCCGTTGGGTATATTGGTTTTTAATCAAGCCCATTTCATTTGGTAGGCCGGATTCTTCCGCAAATCCCATAGCTACGCTAAGTGATGAATTAGGTACACCGACCACAATATCTGCTTCATGTTTGAATTCACGTGCCAATTGAGCCCCCATACGTTTACGAGCTGTATGGACATTGACCCCTTGGATATTGGAGTCTGGGCGGGCAAAGTAGATATACTCCATTGAGCAAACAGCCAATTGGGTGTCCGTTGTATAGTTATCGTAAGTGATGCCGTTATCATCGATGATCACGACTTCACCTGGATTTACATCCCGGAATCCACTCTGCTCCAACTCACTTCAAAGGCACAGGTTTCAGATGAAACCACGATAGCTCCGTTGGCCATTTTCCCAATCGAAAGAGGACGAAACCATTTGGATCCAAGGCGCAATCAGCTTATCTTCCAGCATGAGAAGGTAAGCAATCCACTCTTTCACTCGTATTCAAGGCTTCTTTTCACCTTACCCATGAAAGAAGGGTTGTGGCTCCGACGAACTCAAGTGGCCAAGATTTCCGAATCAGAAGTTGAGCTAAAGATCGCTCCGTTATTTTCCAACTCCCGTTTGAGGGACTTGGCATTGGTCAAATTCCCGTTGTGGGCCAGTCCAAACTGGGTATCATGAAAGCGAAAGAGGAAGGGCTGGATGTTATCCACCGAAGCTTCCCCAGCTGTCGCATAGCGAACATGGCCAATCGCTCCCGTTCCTGTTAACTTATCCAAGTTAGCAGGATTTCGAAATACTTCTGAGAGAAGACCCGTATCACGATACCGTTTTAGTTGACCCGCATCATTCGAAAGGATCCCCGCCCCTTCTTGACCACGGTGTTGAAGACTGTGTAATCCGAAATAAGTCAGTTTTGCAGCATCTGGGTGTCCCCAGATCCCAAAAATACCACATTCTTCATTAAGAGATTTAACTTCGTATGTCATTTTGTATACCTTTTATTTTCCAGTAAAGTATTTAACCGCTGATGCAAAGAGATGTTGGTCTTTATTTCCTGGAATATTTTGGAAGAGACCATCTTCGAAACGTTCTGAGTGACCCATCTTACCAATAATTTGACCGTTCTTACTTGTGATACCTTCGATAGCATTTACAGATCCGTTAGGATTATATTTAGAATCCATGCTTGGTTTACCTTCGAAGTCAACATATTGGGTAAAGATTTGACCATTGTCACGAAGCTCTGCGAATTCCTCAGCTGTCACGACAAATTTACCTTCACCGTGTGATACTGGATGGCATGGATGCTCACCAACTTCTACTCCGGCAAGCCATGGTGAGTTGGTGTTGGCAATCCGTGTTTCCACCATCTTAGCCACGTGTTGGTTGGCATCATTGTAGAAGAGGGTTGGACTCGTGCTACTTGCATCTTCAAAGTTACCGTATGGAAGAAGACCTGATTTGACAAGAGCTTGGAATCCATTACAGATACCGATAATCAAACCACCACGTTTGATGAAGTGATCGATGGCTGCACGTACTTTTTCATTGAGCAAGATGTTAACGATAAATTTAGCTGATCCATCTGGTTCATCCGCTGCTGAGAAGCCACCTGCAAAGAAGATAATGTTAGCTTTTTCGATATTGTCAACCATAGTGTCAACAGACTTGACAATAGCTTTCTTCATTCAGTGTGTGACAAAATGGTACCAAGTTGACTTTTGCACCTCTTTTCAAAGGCTTTTAGCTGAGTCATATCCGAGTTAGCAGTACTGGGAATACTGGGATGTAAACTACTGGTGTCAACTGCTCTTTGCTTTTGATCACAGCATCTGATGCTACAGCAGGGTACTTCTTCCAACTCAGTTGCTGTGCAAAACTTTGTTGGCAAACCTCTTCCACCTCTACCTGAAAGGCACTGTCAAGTTTGTGTCCATCAGCGTTACACCGTTGACAGTGAGTGTAAAGTCAGATCACTGTTTGTCCGATGTTGGCACACTCTGCACTCTCTTCAGGCGATGTGGAAGACGAATCCACCCAATTGGGCTTTCGTCAAGCCAGTGTCAAGGCTCGCTAATTCGACGCGTTTGCTCCGATATGGTTTCCAAATGTTGCAAGGGCAAGAGCTTCAACCACACTACCATATTTAACAGCTGATGCAGCACAGTCTTCTTTGTGGTTAGCTTGGATAGTTTGCAAATTCGAGCGAAGTCTCGACTTGATGTAAGACTCGAAGTCACTCTTGGTGCCAAATGCTTGACCTGATGGTAATATATATCTCACCAGCAGCCTTTAAATTCTGGAGAAAGAACCTCACGGCTATCCGCAGTTGTCACATTCTAAAAGCAAACCATGCTGTTGGTGGTACTGCTCAATTCTTCAAAGGTACCAGACATCGAGTCTTTTCCCACCGATAGATTGGCAGACCAAGTTGAATCTGAGCTTCGATTGATCCAAGGAGCAGCTGAGCTGGAGTTGACCAAAACGCTCTGCTTTCTGTTTATCCATCCGCCTGGTGAAACTATCTCTGATATGAGAAAGCGAGCCTTAGACCAGTTTTGCACCAGCAGCAGAACCAAACGAGCTGTGGCTTTCCTTGATGGACCGCGATACAGCATGGCCATGGATATGTAGAGACCATCCTGCTACATAAGGGTTGAATCCTTGTGCCATGGGCGTTTGGCTTGTTGTTGTCACGCCACGTTGACTGGCAATTTCTGTGGTACAGAAGCTCCGCTGGTGTAAGATCGCAGCGACCACCAAGTGGGAGATTGACTGTTGAACGACCCCAACTGAGCTATCAAAAGATGGTTTGTAACCCCTTTGACTGGCATGGTTCAGGCCAGCCAAGACTTTCGAAGAGTATCCGCCTCAAGTGGTTTTCGTGCAGATGTTTGACGTCCTTCGGTGCTGCATAGCTTGACATCCCTTGGTCAACCACCTCAGGGCATCTACAGCAACCACACGTACACCGTTTGTATCAAGGAAACGACGTTCCAAATCCACGATGGTTTCACTCATTCCAGTGCATGACAAGATTTGGTTTTTCAGTCACTCGTCGCAACGACAACACAGCATCACTATTTTCTTTGTTACATCCAGCAACGAAGGCAGTCTAGCATCTTCTGACTTGACTACGTACAGCCATCCGTTCTTGGAGATTCAGAGATGGCAATTTCTGGGTACCGTTCAAACCTTTTGGAGGTATTTTCTAACGGCACTTTGTTCAGATCAATTTCAAGACCATCTGCCAAATTCTCACTGACAGCCATGCACAGGCCACTCACCAGCGATTCAAAGTCATTTTGATTTCTTTGACTAGACGTGTCACATCCCATTACGGAAAAGACGTTGAATCTTCACGGTTCCTTCGATGGCATTCCCTTTTGGACTTCAGCACCAGCTGTTTCCAACAGATTCAACGCTTTGAACTTTAGAAGAGCCTGCTCGCACCACCGACACTGCCACGTCCAGTCTTTACCACCGCGCAAGATAATCACATCACCTGCTTCAGGTCACGGACAACACTTTTCCTCAGAGCCGCACCGACAACTGCACCCAGCTCCATACGCTTAGCAACGAAATTCTGGTGGAAAGTATTCACGGTCATAAGTTGTCGCGAGACCACTGGTTACCGTATGAAGAATAACCGTGAGCTGTTTTAGAAATCACTTGTTGTGGCACTTACCAGCGCGAGTGTCTGAAATTGGAGCCGTAATATCACCAGCACCTCGAGATACGGCATAGCTTTGCAAACGTATGACGATCTGACAATGGGTCACGAATGGCACCACCGATGCCACAAGTAGCCGCTTTCCACCAAATGGTTTCGATTCCGCTGCGGTTGTGCGCTCTGTGTTCTGAACATGAGTAGCCATGGTCTCTTTGACACCATTTTCGACATCCACTTCAATTTCAACAGTATGCAGGCATTGACTTTCATCAGGCCACTTCCATGTCATCCAAACTAGATCATCAGCACGCCCATAACGGCCAAAAATAGTCGCCATATCCATCAAAGGTTTGAGGCTTTTTCTGTACGTCCCAACTCATCACGCATGTATAAATATACTTGTCATAAGTCGCTTTGCAAATTGTTTTTCAAATTTAGAAGCTGAGAAGTCGGATGTTTTTCAACTCAGTCTGGAAAGTTGTAAGCGACGGCAGTGGTCAGACCAGTAAGCATCCATTGACCTTCAACTCAGTCTCTCTCAGTTGGTACACGTCCAACGGACTTGAAGTCATCTTGTTCGAAGTTAGTATGGGTCATCCACTTCCATTGCCAATCGTGCTCAGCCTTGTACTGTGCAAAATCTCTCGCCGTGTATAAGCCTCAGAGAATCCAAGCTTGAACGATCTCGCCAGACCCAGAGACAAACTGCCTTTCGCAACACCAACAGTGATATCTTTGAAAACGAGAATCCACTGTCTGCAAAAGGTGAAGTTTTTGACAGCTTCCTTAACCATGGCGTGCATCGATATCCTTGTTAACCAAGTACAATTGCGCTGTATTCACTTGTTACGTCATTTGAAACTTACCAAGCAAAAAGCAAAGCTTTCTTGTAGTTGATGCGACTGTTGGTCAAATTGACCAGGCAAAGCTTTCGATCAGTGTAAGCAGCGTTACTTTCTCAAGATCAGCCTGAACCGCGTAGCTTTCGTCCAAAACAGTATCAGTCACTTCGCTCAGAGAAGATGTGTTTCTCGCACGCGCAAACAAGTCCTCTGCCGTACCACAAAGACATCGTAAACCTGAAACTATCCGCAGATCCTTCAACGTTTTCAACCGAAGATTGGTGGTGCACCCTTGTCTTTACTAAAGAGTCCGATTTCACACGAAAATCAGCTCTCAACGAAAACTACGTTTATCCATTTTAGTCTCTTTTATTTCTATTCAAAACATGCTCTATGAAGACTTGAAGAAGTCTGCTCAACCAAAAGATTACTTTCAAGCCTCTGCAATCCTCCAACACAACCTGACATACATCCGTTAGGCTGCCCAAATCTCTACGTGGAAAACATCCTTGTCCATATGGTGCCCTTCCGCATCCCAAAGGCGGCAAAGTTATCTGGAGAGAGACTCATCATGCCAAGATGATCTTTGCCATCCTTAGTCAAAACCAACTCCAATTTGAAGTCAACTCCTCAAAGCGAAGACCAGTTTGTGCAAACCAAATCTTTCAGCAATTCATCGATGCGACGCGCTCTCTTCCTGATACGTATCATGTTCATCATTGGCACTATCCAAAATCCTCTGACATGTCTCATCATTTGGATGAATGGGTCATCCAAACTCATCGTTTCTGTAGTAAAATTCAACGATTGGAGTTCTCAAGTCCAAACCTTCTTCCACGCCACAAAACGTTTAGAGAAAGAACCCGGCCGTCACGTTACGAAGAACCACCTCCAAAGTGAACAATTTTTACTTTCTTTTGTTGGAGTTGTTCTGGTGTCAGAAATACGTTTCGATAAAGTGCGAGTCGCTACTCCATTTGCATTCAATCACAAATAAACAGAGACGAAATCTGATTATTTAGCACGTTACCTTCCCTCTTTATCGCCCCTTTACGAGCACTCTATTCAGCATGGCTGGCCTGTCCTTATAGACCGACCTAATCACATGTTCAACCTCAGTCGCTAGATATCCTTAGCTTTTCCAGTATAAATCA
>BNJU01005034.1_pt1 | contig 96259 bp, 177 predicted proteins | sample 8539281 | NCBI WGS metagenome assembly BNJU01 (sample SAMD00202456, study PRJDB9452) | human saliva metagenome | isolation source: human saliva | place: Japan
CATCGGCTCGCGGTGACCGAGCAATGACCATGCGTCCATGGTGTCTTTCAGTGCCGTTGTGACTCGGTCTCGGCAAGCCACAACGCGGCCTCGTTCATCGCCGGACAGCAAACGAACCACGGGCTCCACCGGCTGGGAGACGGTGCCGTCGCTTCACTGAGACTGACCAGAGCCCTCCGTGGAGCTTTCGGAGGATGCTTCATCCATCTCCTCCACTCGCCAACCCAGCACCGTCGGCGCGTCAATGAGCTATGATCTGCCGGATCGGGGTCACTGTAGGCAAGAAACGCCTCGCATCCCGCGACGAGTTCCTTCCGGGGATCCGCGCATGGCCGAGCAACTTCTGAACCCGGTCAGCGACCTCTGCTGCACCTGCCGAAGGACTGACGAAGAGATCCTTCTGCCAGCGAACTGACGGTAGAGGCGCCCTGGTCATTCCGGCGCATCGACGACGTCGCAGCCGCACCGCGTTGCAACCGCTCAGGCGAGCGCTGCCGAGCACGCGATGAGTGCCGCCTGCGTCGCCTGCGCTGGCTGTTCTCGTTCCCGCCATGAAGCACCTCGACAATTGACATACCGAAAAGTATGAACTGGTTTCACGTACCAATGGTATGCGAATCCTCGATAACACCGAAGGCGACTATGCGGATCGAGACAACTGCGATCATCGTCACTGACCGAAAGGATGAGCGCGAGACTTCTGGCGGCAGATTCCTCGGCTTCCGTCCTGTTTTCGACAGTTCCTGGTTCACCTTGATGGCGGATGAGGCAGCGGATCATCGATCGCCTTCATGACGCGGACCACCCTCTGCTCCTCCAGGGGCCCGATGCACTACGCCGGAACCGGCGCCTGCTTCGAGCTGAGGTCGACGACGCAGCAGCGGCTCGTGCCGAGCTGACGGGCGAGAGGACTCGCGGTGACGTACCCACTCGACGAGCCCTTCGGCCAGCGCCGGTTCGGGTTCGCCGACGGTGGCCTGTGGATCGACGTCGTCGAGCAGACTGAATCGGGCCGGCTACGGATCGCTACATGCAGTGAGCGAAGAGGGCGTCGATCGATGTCGGTGGTGCGTCAACCGGGCAGGTTTGAGTGTCGCTTACTCGTCGAGCGCCATCGGGCGATTGGGTGAGGAACTCCCGTTCCGAAAGACCGCGTGAGTCGTGCATCGGGTAACCAGTAGTGCCGATGAGGCCGAGAGCTCCGCACCGACTTCCGGTGTCGACGCTGCTCGGCCAGGGCCGCCAGGCGCTCGACGCGCCGGGCCTCCGTCCGGGAGATCATCGCTGGGCACGTTGCTCGATCTGCGTGTCTGACAACTCGGCCGGATCCTGGGAGTAGAGGGCCAGCGACTCAGGCGTCGTAGAGCGAGGATCTGGGTCGGCGAACAAGAACTCTCGCCCTCGGCGGCATCTGACCGCGGTAGCAGGCCAGATCGGTCAGGTCGCTCGCTTTGCACGGCGCAGCGCGTGTGGCCTCATCGGGAGCGGCCTGCTCCCAGCCGGTCGAAGAAGGCCGCCATGCGTGGGGACATCGGTGAGACGGTTGAACTCAGTTCTGGCTCGCTCCAGCAGGCCGGCGAGCATGTCTTTGCCTGGTCACCTCGGCCAGGTGATCCTCCACGGCGGCCAGGGCTTCGGCCAGATCCTCGACAACGTTCCCGGCCACCGAGGGCGATTCAGCTGCGGAGGCGTCTTTGACCTGCTCAACGACGGTTGTCTCAGGCTCGTCGAGACGACGTGCGATGGTCTCCAGGGACACGCTGGCCTGGACCAGCCAACGGATCCGGGAGAGCCGGGCCCGTGGCTCAGGTCGTCGTCGCGCCATCCGCTCGTTCGCCGGGGAACCGCGAAGCAGCCCCAGCGAGTGGTAGTAGCGCACCGTGCGCACCGTCGTCCCGGTCAGCTCGGCGATCTGCAGCAACATGGGGGACAGTCTCACACGGAACCTGGACCCTGAACTCATCCACCGACGCCCATGAGCCAGGCCGAATCCTGGTCCGTTCGTTCCCGCTTAGTGGGGCCGGATCATGGGGAGTGCGATCCGTTTGCCGGGGCATGTCCGCGTTGCTGTGCCCGCGTGAGCAGGCGGATCAGGTACCGACGGCGGCAGCGGCGCCCGTACCCCCTGAGCAGGTGAGGGTCCTGGTGAACGGCACCGAGGGCGTACCTGCAGGTCGGTGACCTGCTCGAGGGACGCAGGCGCCCTGTCGGTCACAGGCTGCCTGCTCTTCGAGAGTGGGACACCCAGGACCACTGCTTCTACTACTGGGAGTGAGTGGCAGCTCATCGAGCCAGCAACGCCGACACCTGGCGTCGAGCGTCGCCATGATCCCGCGAGGTCTCTTCTGAGATGCGTTCGTCTCAGGAGAAAGATCGAGCTGGGCCTGACCGTTGGCCAGATGATGCCAGCGACGATCAACGGCGTCCAGCACCGGGGCATGGTCGAGGAGGTGACCACGGGACCCTTGAGAACGTCATCGGTTCCCCGGGTAGCCCTCAACATCGGGCGAGCACCACGAGCCTACGCCGAGGTGCGGTTGACGAGACCCGGCGTGTCGCAACAGACTGACCATCGACAGTCACCGTTTTTCGTGACCTCCTGGCATACCGCAAGACCTCCTTGTCCACTGCGCAGAAGCAGTCTCAGGCGGGTCCTGGCAACCGCCGATCAGCCCCAGAACCGGCCGGAATATCGGATGCGCGGTCGTCGCCGCCCTCGTCAGCATCGTGCTCGTGCGGCTGTTCGCGTGTCAATCCTCAGCCGCACCAGTGGCGACGCGACCCCGCACCTCACTCGGGCTCCTCACGGAGCTACCGCCACCGCCCGGTCTACGGGGGCGGGGAGGTGAGTCGGAAAAGTGACCCGCCCCATCGGTGGCAGGGCCCGCGATGTTGCCGACGGCGGGGGCGAGGATGGGGACCTCACCCCGTTTGTCGGCTGCCTGCCTCGTTGCTACCGTGCTCGCGTGAGTGCGGTGAGCCTGTGTTCTGTCAGCTACAAGATCAGTGGCGCCGAGCCGTATGCGCTTAACGACCTGTCCACCGTGGAGTCGATTCTCCTCAGCGCCGCGCGAACGGCGGGATACTGCCGTATCCAGCGCTCACCACCGCTTCGAGCCCCAGGGATGAGCCGTCATCATTTCTGTCCGGGTCGCATGTCGCCGCCCACCTGGCCCGAGTCCGGCACCGGCTACGTGACGCTCACCAGCTGCCGCACTGACCCCCGCCCAGATCGAGGCGGTGGGGAGCTGGTCGCAGGCGCCTGCAGGCCCAGCGGGTGACCAGCTCAGGGATCACGCTGTGAGTGTCAGAGGCGATCTGAGAGTCGGTGAGACGCTTCGCGGTTCCTTGAGGAAGAAGCGCCGCTCCTACACCGTCATGGGACGAGTCGTCCTGAAGCAACGGGATCGGAAGCCGGCGGTTCGTCAAGCGGGAGCAGTGGCAGCCTGATCGACGACGACGGACAGAGCTCCCTGGCTGAGATCCGTCGAGACACCAACAAGGTGGTTCTTCACGAGCCGGTTCCTGTTCAGCCGTCGATTGACCCGCTCTCCTCGAGGTCGGCTGGAGCCGGCAGCGCGAGAGTCCGTGTACATGACCGTGCACCGTCGAGGTCACGAATGTGCGCCGTGCTGAGATCGACCACGGACCGGGGCCATCGATCGTCTCGCAGGGCTCTCACCGCGACGACGTGTGCCGGGCTCCGCGTGGTCGATGCACAGGGCTCGATCTCCACCATGGTGGTCGATGCACATCGCCTCCACACCCGAGAGATCTACAGCGAAACAGGTCTGTCCTCCTCGAAGCAGTACAGGGTCTTCGGTAGGCCCGTGACCCGACCGTGGTGGATACCCGGTTTCATGCGAAGGTTCTGGCGGTGGTTCCTGCGACGATCTCCGGGGCGAGTAGAAGCGAATGTCACCGTGTTCTGGATCGTCCTGATGTTCGTGGTGCTGGTGCTTGCCGAGCTGATCGATGAAGATGAGGGTTTCTTTCCCTCAGGAGGCGGCGTCTCCTTCCGGAATCGCTCGGTCTACGGCGGCGGGGGCGGCGGCGTCGGAAAATGACCTCGAGCCCACTGACTCAACCCCCTCGACGGTCACACACGATGGAGAAGACATGTCGCTCATGACCATCGCACACCACTCATCGGTCGACCTCAACTGGCAGTCACTGCTGAGCACCATCGTTCACGCGGTGCTCGGAGTGGTCCTGCTCATGGTGTTCGCGCTGCTGGTCAACCGCATCTTCCGCCTCGACCTCAGACGCGAGCTCATCGAGGACCAGAACATCGGCCTGGGGGTCGCCTTCGCCGGTACGGCGCTGGCCATCGCCATCATCATCGCCGCCACTATTCTGAGCTGAGCCGCACACCATGACCCACGGTCGAATCGGGCGGCGGGAGAACATCGCCCTGTTCATCTGCGCGCTGCTCGCCGCGATCGGCGGGCTCATCTACGAGCTCATCCTGGGCACCGCCGCCTCCTACCTCCTGGGCGACTCCTGCTCAGCTTCAGTCTAGCCACCGGAATCACCCTGTTCGGCACTGGGCATCGGCTCACTGCTGGTCAACCGCTTCCGTGCAGCGCCGTGCGGTCGTCTTCGGTGTCAGCGAGGTGCTCCTGGGCCTCATCGGCGGCAACCTCGTCCTCCTGCTGTGCCTGGCCTTCGGCCGCACACGCCTGCACTGGGTCGTCTTCGGCGGCATCAGCCTGACCATCGGCGTCCTCATCGGCCTGGAGATTCCGCTGCTGGTGCGGACCTTCGCCGCCTTCAGGCGCCGCTCGACCAGCGAGCTGCTCGGCAAGGTCAGCGGCCATCGACCACTTCGGCTCCCTGGTGGCATCCTGGTCTCCCCTGGTGCTCCTCCCCAGCTCGGCCTCATGCGCGGGGCTCACCTGGTAGGCGCCCTCAACGTCCTGGTGGCACTGCTCGTCCTGCTCCAGGTGCGCACACCGCGCAAGATTCTGTGGGCGGCCACCGCCGCCGTCGTGGCACTGGTCGGCATGTTCGCAGCCAACCGCATCGAGCGCAGTGTGGAGGCGCTGACCTACAACGACCCGATCGTCTACTACCAGCAGACCGCCTACCAGAAAGTCGTCCTCACCCAGTACCAGGATGACCTGCGCCTGTACCTCAACGGCCAGCTCCAGTTCTCCAGCCTGGACGAGGCCAGAAGTACCACGAGACTCTGTCCGCCAGTGCCATGACCTCGGTGAAGAAACCCGCCCACGTGCTTGTGCTCGGGCGGCGACGAGCCCTGCTGGCCCGGGAGATCCTGCGCTACCCCAGCGTCACGGACGTCACCATCGTGGACATCGACCTGATGTCACCGAGCTGGCTCAGAATAACCGCCTGCTCAGGGACCTCAACCACGCCTCCCTTTCCGACCCCAGGGTGAAGGTCGTCAACGACGACGCCTTCACCCTACGTCCAGGACTCCAAAGCGACCTACGACGTCGCTCTCATCGACCCTGGTCGACCCTCCAACGAGAAGCTCGCCAAGCTTTACTCCACCGAGTTCTATCGGAACATCGAGGCGCGGCTGGCACCCGAGGGCGTCATGGTCACCCAAGCGACCTCCACCTTCTTCTCACCCCACGCCTTCTCCACGGTGGCCAGCACCGTCGCCGCCGCTCAGCCGGATCGACAGATCCTGCCCTTCTCCACCAATATCCCTCCTTCGGAGGTAGAGCTTCGATGCTGTCCACCAGGACGCCGCAGAACCTCATCAGCCAGCCGCTGCCCACAGGCCTGACCACCAGGACCGCAAGACCCTGAGTTCATCATGCGAACCAAGCCCGCCCGCACCGAGTCCATGGAGCCCTCAACCCTTCTGCATCCGAGGATCGTTGAGGTCTACAACCAAGACATGCGGCAGTGGCGCTACTACTGACCAGGATGAAGCTTCGTCGTTTCCTGGTCACCGCGTCGAGCCGGCTGTCTTATCGCATCTCAGAGTCCTGACGGTCAGCCAGGCCGCGATCCCGGCAATCACCACACAGCTCATCAGGGACACGATGACCGCCATGTCGATGATGAACAGGTAGAGCATCGACGTCAGCGTTGCCAGCCAGATGAGTGCGACACGAGCGGTGCGAACTGCGTTGCCAGGAGCATGCCCCGACGGCGATGGTCACCAACATGACGGCGAAAGCTCTCGAAGCCGGGGTCAGTGACGGTGACTGACTCGAGCGTTCCTCCCCAGATGATGAGGAGGAGACCGCAGGCGGCCAGGCATGCTCCGGCGATGTCTCGTCCGCTCAGTTGCAGTCGGGGTGACTTGTCGTGGTTCGTTGCTGTCATGGTGTTGCTGTCCTTCCGATGATGAGACGTACGGCTGTCGCCACTGCTGTCACTGTCCGGTGTTCGCCGAACCCGCGAGCTCGCGTCCCCAGCTGCGGGCGTCGCTCTCCTAGCCGGCGGCCAGCGGGCCTTTGTTCGCCGTGACCACGAAGCTCCCCACCGACGTCGTCTCGCGACCGCGGCGCCGCAGCGCCGTCCCGGCGATCGCCTTGGCACGCTGAACCGCTGAGCCAGTTCTTGGAGATGACGTGTCGAAGGCCGCGACGCTGAGGCTGCGAATCTCCGCGTTCCCCAGCCACTGGCCGATCCGGAGGCGCCGTCCGCCCGCCTGCGCGTGTGCCTTGGCCCGTGTGGCCCGTCGTCGGCAGGCCCAGTTGTGGGTGGGGCTCCCAGCGATGAGCAGATCGAGGTCTCGCGGGCAGGGACTCGGAGCCTCATCGATGTCAACGACCTGAGCATCGACTCCGCCATCGATCAGTCCCGGCGGCAATGGGCCTCGGCGATGGCTCCGGGTGTTGCCGAAGCAGGACTCGACAATGATGAGCGCTCCCTGGTCATGGTGTCCTCCTGAGGGCTGGTGCCGGTGATGTCGCTGGTGGCGCGGGGGCATGAGCCCACTGTCGGGTGTGACGCCACGTCGCCGCAGAACAGGGGCCCGCCGCTCTCAAGGCGGCGGGCCGTCGATCGGAGAGGATCGGTGGGGAGGAAGACGGCCGGGGCGACGGACGGGCGTCGCCCCGGCGTCGTCTCAGAGCTGGAGGCGTCGACGGCGAAGGTGTTGCAGGCCTGCATCGAGCCGGAGTTCATCCGGTGGTGAACCAGCGCACGCGCTGCTCGGAGGAGCCGTGGGTCCACGTGTCGGAGTCGACGTTGCCCCTGGCCCGTTCCTGGATGTGGTCATCGCCCACGGCCTCGGCGCGCCCAGGCGCCCTTGATCTCCTCACTGCTGGGACGGTTGAGAAGGGCTTGCCGGTGTCCGGGTCGGGGTGGAGGAGGCGTGATTTGACCCAGATCGCAGCGATCCGCCTGGAGCTCCAGTCGCACCGAGTCGGAGGTCGCTCCGCTGCCCGAGCGGTCGGCCTTGCCATCTGCCCGGTCAGGTGCTGGATGTGGTGGCCGAACTCGCAGGGCCACGATGTACTCCTCCGCCAGGGGCGTGTCGGTAGCCCCAGGGATCGCTCCATCTCGGAGAAGAAGCTCATGTCCAGGTAGACGGTCCGGTCCCCTGAGCAGTAGAAGGGACCTACTGCCGAGGAGGCGTTGCCGCAGGCCGAGGAGATCTGGGAGCCGTCCCACAGGACGAACTCGGGCTTGGCGTGCCCGGAGCCCCGCCTGGGCAGGCTGCTCGGTCCACACCGCGTCGAGGGACTCGGCGGTAGCCACCATGCGGCACTGGGTGCGCTTTGTTGGCACTGTCCCTCGCGCGAGTGCACGGAGGTGTCGATCGATGAGGCCGTCGACGTCGTCGTCCCGGTCTGCTGCTGCGCCCCAGCATGGAGGTCAGGTCCACTCCCGTGAGCTGGGAGATGAGGACGACGGCGATGACGGTCAGGATGGAGCCGCCACCGATCACGGCGCCCCGACCTCCGCCGGAACGGGTCTGGACCCGGTTGGGGTCGAGCTGGATATCGCGGTTGAAGGACACTGGCCACCTCTGAGAAGACGCACAATGAGGCTCGCGGACGAAGCCACGCTACCGTGACACCACCACTCGGCGCGAAGCAAGGGCACCGAGGAGAGACATGGCGGGATCCTGCACGGCCCTGGAAGACGCCTGGTCAGGGTAGCCTGATGCCGTGCTCTACGACCCTGCTGTACAAGACCGTGCTCACCCGTATCGACCCTCGAGCTGATCCACGACGTGTGCCTGGACGCGATCGAGATCACCGGCAAGGTTCCTCGTCAGGGACGTGGTGCGCCAGATGTGGGGGCGCAGCGGTCTTCCGTGCCCTCGGGCCAGCCAGGGCTGGCCCTTCGCCCGCCCGTGCCCGGCATCCTGGGGACTGCCGCGGGCATGGACAAGGAGGGCGAGCCGTTGAGGGCCTGGACATGCTCGGCTTCGGCTCATCGAGGTCGGCACCTGCCCGCCACCCCCAGGGCGGCGGCGACAAGCCCGCATGTGGCGCTACCCGCAGATGCGCGCCGTGCGCAACCGCATGAGCTTCAACAACTCCGGGGCGGATGGGCCGCCAAGCGCCTGCGGGCACTGCGCCGCACTCCCGCGAGACGCTCCATCGTCGTCGGCGCGAACATCAGCAAGACCAAAGGTGACCCCGCTTGAGGAGGCGGTGGAGGACTACCGCTACTCGGCCGCGGCAGTGGCCCGCTGGGTCGACTACCTTGTCGTCAACGTCTCCAGCCCCAACACCCCGGGCTGCGCAGCCTGCAGAAGCGTTGAGACGCTGCGCCCGATCCTCGAGGCGGTGCGCGGGGCCGCCGACCGCGCCGCCGAGGCGGCACGTCCCGCTCCTGGTCAAGATCGCCCCGGACCTGGCTGACGAGGACATCGACGCTGTTGCGCAGATGGTCCTGGACATGGGCCTCGACGGGTGGTGGCCACCAACACGACCATCGACCACGACCTGGGGAGGGCGGCCTGTCAGCGCCCCACTTCTGCGCGCGCCCTGGAGGTCGTGCGCCGCCTGCGCCGCGGGTTGGGGCAGAGCCACGATTATCGGCGTCGGCGGCATCTCCTCCGTCATGGACGCCGAGCTCATGCTCGACGCGGGTGCGGACCTGCTTCGAGGCCTACACGGCCTTCATCTACAACGGTCCCGCCTGGCCGGGGCGCATCAACCGGGCCCTGGCCACCGGCTCCCGCCTCATGGCGACTGCCTGAGCTCCGGGCGACCGGCGCCGCCCACTGCGTACCGGAACGGATCAGGGAGGTACTGGCCCCGACTGACCAGGGCGACGGGACGGCGCCAGCGCCAGCAACATGAAGCAGCGCGACATGATGTGAAGAGGATCGTCCCCTCGTCCTTGACCTTCTCCTGAGCCGAACTTCGCGATGAGGCGGCGGCGCAGGGCGCCCAGCACCACGGCGTCGGCGATCGCCAGCCAGCGAAGTAGCCGTTCATCGCCAGCACTGTGTAGAAGCTGACGAGCGGGTAGTGGGGCAGGATGCGGCTGAACCGAAGGAGATGATGAGCTAGGACGAAGATGAGGGGCGCCGAAGTACTCGCCCAGAGTTGAAGCGCGCGTCGACGAAGTCGCGGATGTAGCGCTTGATCGGCCTTCTCCCGGGATGGGAGGTACTTCTCCTCACCGGTGACCATGCCGCTCGTTCTGCGCGCTTCGGGCGGCGTCACGGGCCGCTCGCGCCTCGCAGCAGCACGCACGGTCCTTAGGGACCACGGGTGCAGGTTCTTGGCCTGCTGGTCCTTGCGCGGGGCGTGGGCGTCCCTTGCCCGGGCTTGGGGAGGCTCGGCCACAGGCTCCGGCTCAGGGTCTGGCTGCGCTTCTTGAACAGGCTCACGGTGCCAAGACTGGCGGCAGCGCGATACCCTGAGAAACCATGATCACCGTTGATGCCGTGCGCACCGCCGTGCACACTCCATGCCCACCATCGTCTCCGACCTGACGGACCTGGTCGCGATTCCTCGGTCTCCGCCTCAGCCACGACCAGTCCAGGTCCAGCGCTCCCGCCGGGCCGTGAGCCGCGCTCCTGCGCGACAGCGGCCTGGATGCCGAGATCCTCTCGGTGCCCGCCCCCTGACGGCACGGCCGGCCTGCGATCCTGGCCCCACAGAGGCCGGCCCCCAGAGCAGCCCGCACGTCCTGCTCTACTCCCACCACGACGTTCAGCCCGTCGGCGACCGACCGGCTGGGACCAGGTCGACCCCTTCACCGCCGAGCGGCGCAGGAGCGGCTGTTCGGACGCGGAACCGCTGACGACAAGGCCGGCGTCATCACCACGCCACGCCCTGCGCATCCTGGCCTCCCTGGCCGACGGCGAGCTGCCCTGCTCCGTGACGGTCTTCATCGAGGTGCGAGGAGGTTGGCACACCCCTCCTTCGAGAACTTCCTGACCACCCACCGCGATCCGCCTGGCCTCGACGTCATCGTCGTGGCCGACTCACTCCAACTGGAAGGTCGGCACCCGTCCCTGACCACCTCGCTGCGCGGCGTCGTTCAGGGATCGACGTCCGCCTCGGCATGCTCGACCACGCGCTTCACTCCGGCATGTACGGCGGCCCCCGTGCTGGACGCCGCCACCGCCATGTGCCGACTGATCGCCTCCTGCCACGACGACGCCGACGACGTCGCCGTGGCCGGGACTGGTCAGTGATCCCCAGGCCGACGCCGACTTCCCCGACTCACCGGAGGCCGACTTCCGCGCCGTGCCACGCATCGCTCGACGGCGTCGAGCTCTCCGGCACCGGTGACCTCACCGCCCGGCTGTGGACCAAGCCTCTCCCTGACGCTCGTCGGCATGGACGTCACGCCCTGGAGCTGGCCGGCAACGTCCTGACCGCCTCGTGCACGGCCCGGCTCTCGCTGCACATCGCACCCGGGCAGGACCGGCCGCGGCCCAGGAGGCCCTGGTCGCCCACCTGGAAGCACGTGCCCTTCGGAGGTCGTCTGACCGTCACCGGCCGCGAAGCCGGGCCGGCCTTCGACGGCTCCGAGGTCACCCCCGCCTCCCGGGTCCGCCCACTGGGCCCTGTCCAGCCCATGGGACACTGTGCCGTCAACATCAGGCAGGGCAGGATCCATCCTTCATCGCCACCCCTCGGAGACCTTCCCGAGGCGAGGTGCTCGTCACCGGGATCGAGACCCGACACCCGGGCCCCAGCGAGAGTCAGGTCGCACTGGAGCGAGCTCAGGCGCATCGTGGTGCCGAGGCCCTCCTCCTGGCCCCGTCTGAGCGGCGCCATCGAGCTCATGACGGCCAGTGCTCAACGCGCCCGTCACCGGAGAACGAGCACGTGAGGTTCTCCTCGCCCCTGGTGGGCTTGTGGCCCGAGGCCCGCTGGAGTGCCTGGCAGGCTCGGACGGTGGTCTCGCCCAGGCCGAGTCGCCTCCTGTCTGGCGAGTCGGCTGGCGCGGCGCGCCCTCATGACTTCCCTGACTGCTGCCCGTGGCGGACGGCGGACCGGGCTCGGCCAGGTGATCGCCCCGATCAGGTCGCCGTCGGAGGCCATTCGAGGCGGGGCCCGCTCGGACAGGTCAGAGGGTCGACCTGGTGCGTCTCGTTCCCAGAGCCCTCACGATCCAGAGCCCGGCACGCGGAAGCGCGAGCACCTGGTTCCTGGACGCCGCTCGTCTCCTGGCGCCTCACTGATCCTGATGAGGCGGCCCAGGAGGCGCTGGAGGCAGCACCTCCGTCTGGGAGAAGTCATCTGGTAGCGGCCCTGGGCCGTACCCGGCCTTGGACACGCTTGTGGTGGGGTTGTCGCGTCCGCCGTCACGACAGGGGCCTGGGAGCCATGGACGCGCTCGGCGGCCTGCGAGCGGCCAAGGACCCGCTGTCGCATCGCAGCCTGGGACTGGCCCTGGCCGACGACATCCCTGGAGAGGCATGAGCGGCTGCCGGGGCGGCTCTGGCGAGTATCACCTCCATCAGCCCGGGCAGGGCCCAGGGCTGGACCGCCGCGCCTGCGCGCAGGCGATGGAAAGCGTCAGGGTGGCCGAGGACCTCGATCCCGGTGGCCTCGGTGCGCAGGAGTCTGCCTCGTCGTCTCGCACTCGACGACGCCGGGCCGTCCGCCTCCGCGCACGGCGGATGTGGATGGAGCGGCTCGCCTGAGCGATGTCGACCTGGGGGACCGGGGCGGGCGGGGGCAGCGCCCTGTTGCTGCGGGCCCTGGGGGCGTGCGCGGCCCGGGGCGCGAGTCATGGCTGAGCTCGTCGGTCTGAGCGATGCCGCTGCGGCCAGGACCTGTGGTCTCCGGCCTGAGGGCGAGCTCTACGACGTCCTGGCTGATAGCGTCGTGGGCGTCGTCGGCCAACGCAGGCCGCCTCACGAGCACAGCCGTGCATCCTGGTTGCGGGCGCTGCGCCGTCAGTCGCGAGATGCAGCTGGCCGCAGCCTGCTGTCACGACGGCTCGACGCGAGCCCCGGGATGCGACGGCTCCCACGCTGGAGCACGGCTGGCGGACCTCGGTTCCGGTTGGCCCGCACGTGGTCGCGCTGACCGGACGCTGGCGTCAGCACAGCGCCGCCGGCAGCGGGCGCTCAGTCGATGGGGGCCGCGGCGGTCAAGTCGCGCACGATGAGGTCGAGGGCGAGGCATCTCGGTGTCGCGCGGCCGCTGCCCGTTGAGCTGCGCGAGGCGTGGAGTACAGCCGCCCGGCAGATGGACTCCACGGGCTGACGCACCGTGGTCAGCAGCGGGTCCGTCATGGGGATGAGTGGCGAGTCGTCGTGGCCGATGACGGAGACGTCATGAGCGCTGACCTGCCCGTCTGGCGCACCGGACCACACCAGGGCCATGACGTCCGAGGAGCAGACGATGCCGGTGCATGCCTGCTCCAGCAGGTGCAGTGCTGCGCTGACCCCGCCCTCGTAGGTGTAGAGCGTCTCCACGATCCGCAGCGGCTCCTCGGGAAGGCCTCGCCCATGGCGTCCTCGTAGCCGGAGCGCTTGCGCTGAGCCGGCATCATGCGCATCGGCCCCATGGCCAGGCCAATGCGCTGGTGACCCCAGGGGCGATGGTGATCGACCGCGATGCGGTCGCCGGCGGTCATCGGTGGCGAAGCCCGGGTGTGATGGTCGGCGCGTTGCCGTTGATCGTCGTGCGTACGCGCCGCTCACGCAGGCGCTGCGGGTGACGTCACCGGTGGTGTCCGCGTGGCGTCGGAGACGAAGATGATGCCGGCGACACCGCGGTCCACGAGCATCTCGATGTACTCGTCCTCGCTGATACCGCCGGGGGTCTGGGTACAGCAGGGGAGTGTGCCCGGAGGGCGCAGGGAGCTGCTCGATGCTGGGCGGAACAGCGGGAAGATCGTTGTCAGCTCGGGCACGATCAGGCCCATGAGACCAGGAGGTCTGGTGCACCGACTCGCCGCTCATGGCCCAGGATGTCGAGCGCGGCGAGCACCTGCGACGGTCGAGTCAGCCACGCTGGACTTTCCATTGAGCGCACGGAGACAGTCGCGGTGGAGACGCCCGCCTGGTCGGCGATGTCTGGTGAGTGAGTCTCTGTGGCATGAGTGAATCCTACGAAGAACGGTCAGGATGGAGGCTGACTCGCCTGAACCGACAGCGGAACGTCGCGTCCTCGACTGACCATCATCGCGGGTCATCGCTCCCGTTTGTAGGAATCGCGTGAGTGGGCCGTATGGCGCTGATTCCCCGGCCTGAGGGCGGGGATACGTCAGAGCGCCCCGTGTCGATCGGCCTTGACCGCGCGAGATCGATCCGCCGACGATATAGCGCTGCAGGTACTGGAACAGGGCGATCACCGGGGCCATGGTGAGACCGCCCGGCAGCGAAGATGCCAGGTTGTTGGAGCGGTCGCCGACGAGCATGCCGTGAAGGCCCCCTGCGAAGCGTCTTCTGGGAATTGTCGGTCAGAAATGATCGAGCCCAGGAGGAACTCGCTGATGCGCCCACGAAGGCCAGCGGAAGGTACGGTGGCGATGATCGGCACGAGCGTGGGCAGAAGGATGATGCGGAAGACCTGCCAGTGCGTGCAGCCGTCGATGATGGCGGCTTCATCGAGCTCGCGGGGAATCGTATCGAAGGTTCCCTTGATGAGCCACACTGCCCCAGTGCCCCGCCCATGAGCGCCAGGCTGTAGCCGCCAGGGTGTTGAGGCCGAGGAAGGACGACCTGGCCGATGTCGGAGATCATCGTGAGATGGCGATCATGGACGGGATCGCGAAACATCATAATCGGGAGCAGGGCTGAGCGAGCCGCCGCGGCGTCCCGGGTGAAGCGGAACCGGGAGAAGGCGTAGGCCCCCAGCAGGACAGGAAGACCTGGGCGGTGGCCACCACCGTGCAGATGATGAGTCGTGTTGAGGTACCAGCGCAGGGAATGGGCCTCGCGCCCCCGACGCAGGTTCTGATGGTTGACCAGACTCACCTTGGTGGGGGATCAGACCCGGTGGATGCCACCGTGCCCAGGGGTTGAGGGAGGCGGAGATGACGTAGAGGGACGGGGAGAGGCGCGAGACCAGGGCGATGACGCTGACGACGTGTCTCCAGCCGATCTCCCGGAACCAGCGTGAGACGGCATGATGATTCTCGATGACGACGCTTCCTCGGAACTCGTTTGATGCGGACCGAGGGCACGGGCTGCGATGAGTGCTCATGCGATGATGTTCTTTCCGAGGTCGGCTGGTCGGTTGACGTCTTCGAGCTTGGTAGCTCGGAACCGCAAGGCGGCCAGGACGCCGGTGACGTGCGAACAGGACCACGGAGACGCCGAGGCAGATCGAAGTCCGAGCCGGCACGGCTGAAGGCGATGCGGTAGACCATGGAGATGAGGATGTCGGATTCAGCCGCGTGTACTCCCCGGCCGGAAGGGCCCACCCCTCGGTCAGCAGCTGGATGGCATTGAGTTGTTGAAGTTGAAGGCGAAGGTGCTCACCGAGAGGGGCGACGGCGACCAGGAGCAGTGGGGTGACGATGCGCACGTGGCTGCATGCCACTGGCGCCGTCCATCGCCGCCTCCTTGACGTCGCCGGAGATGGACTGCGAGCGCCGGTGCAGACGATGAACGTGTGAAGCCCATCCACGTGTTGGTCAGCAGGACGGCGATCTTGGCCATGGTCGGGTCGGACAGCACGGGATGCGGGGTGCAGCATCCGGTTGATGAGGCCGAAGTCCTGGTTATCAGGAGTTCGACCACACGAGCGCGAGATGGAGCCGGGTGACGGCGTAGGGCAGCAGGAGGAGCGATGAGAGCTTCTACCCATGATGCGATCATCATTGAGGTCAGCGCCAGGAAGAAACCGAGGCCGAAGGTGAGCAGCACCGAGCCCAGGGCGAAGATGATGGTCATGCGAAGGCCTTTCGAGGAACTGGGAAGCCAGGTTGCCTCAGTGAAGAGCCGTGAGTGGTTGGCCAGTCCCGTTTCTGCTTCAGGACTGGGGCCAGGGCTCTCCCTCGGCGTTGACGAAGTGCTCGGACAGTCCCACCTTCTTGACCGAGTAGGCGTCCCGGTGGCGGTGTTGGTGATAGTGTCGGAGGACTTGTTGTGAACCATCCGCTTGGTTCCCTCAGAGCGGTCCGGATGCCCTGAACCTGACCGTGGTCTTGTCCGTGAAGGAACCGACATGGCGCTGATGTCCTCGTAGGCGGTGTTGATCTGCCTGACAGGATCGTGTATCCCTCCTTGGTCACCACGCCGTTGTCGACGCAGTGACGGTACGCGTCGACCTTCTCCAGCTTCTTCCCGTCACTTCCCCGCAGCACCTCCTTGGTCTGCGGATTGACGAGGAACAGTGAGAAGGCCCTTTGGTGACGTCGCCGTCGGTCGCAGCCGCTGACAGACCATAGGTGGGAGAGTCCTCGGTGCAGACCATGGGTGTTGGTGATGGAGTGACTGGCCTCCTCGGTCACGGTACCCGTCCCGAAAGTTGGTGAAGGAGGTCTTGAGATGGTCGCATGATGGGATGATGAGGAAGACGGTGAGGAAGACGTGCCGGGGAAGAGGTACTTGGCGGGTACGAATCTCTTGGTCGAGTGCAGCAGGAACATGGCCCCTCGTATGCGGTGACGACTTTCCCTAGCCAACCACATCCGATAGGCGATAAGAAGCGGGACGAGGGTAGATCCTGCGACCAGCGTGAGGACAGCACCATGATGCGACCGACGAGACCTCTGATGGTCGTGGTCTTCTCCTCGGGGTGGTGGATGCGGACGTCATTATCTGCGGGTCCTTTTCCAGAGTGGGAAAGCAGTGATGAGGAATAACCGGGTGTGTGGAGAAGCGTTCCCGTCCTCGGGCGCAGGGGCGGGTTACGAGCCCGTTGATCGACGCCTGGATGGTCTGGCCGGACGTCATGGTGCTCGCGCAGGGATCGGCCCGCGACGATGTTACTGCCTGAGCGCGTCAAAGGGGTTCCCACACTGAGGACATGGCGGGGATCGCGGGCATGGGTCGGCTTTGGCGAGAGCTCCGCGAAGGTGACCATGTCAGGGTGCTCGGCTTGAGCTTGTCGCGAGGTCCTTCTGGGCGGGGCAGCTCGTTGGAGAGACATCGGGCGCCGCAAAGGTCATGTCCTTAGCGGCGTCGGCTACGAGGTCTCGGCGAGGCCTTGTTCTTCCGTTGGAGGCGACATGGAAGCAGTTGACCCCGACGAGGCTCGCCTGATCGTCGATGTCTTTGAATCCGGAATGCCAGTGAGCTGGTAGTCGATACCGGCTTCTTGATGTCCGCCAGGCCCATGGCCCCGAGATGAGGTGAGAGCCTTGCCGTCGGTGAACAAGGAAATGTGGTTGGCGGTCGTGACTGACTTCCTGGGACTCCTGCTGGCCAGAGCTGGCGGATCTTCTCCGCGGCCTGATGGATCCCTCTCGCCGATACCGAGGTCGTGCGGATCGTGGAGGCCGTCCGGTTCTTGCGAACAGCGTACCGTTGCCGGCGTGTCGATCGGCTCCATGTTGTAGGCGTCCCTTCTCTCGTCGATGGCCTGCGACGGAGACGAGCTCGGTTCCGCCGCCTTGCCCGGCCTGATCATCTCCTCGATGCTGGCCGGCTGGGTCACTGGTCAGTGCGCTTTGTTGACGAACAGGCGCGGCACTCGACGGCGTAGGGCGTTGCGTGAGATCTGGCCGTCGAGGTGACGCGCCTGGCGCGATGTCGGAGTAGTTGGATTCGGCCTCGGGGCTCGGGACGACCGGCCGGATCGCCTGTTCTGCACCAGGTTGCCGATCGAGTCGATTGCGCCGAGGACGATGTCGAGGGCGTTGCCGCGCCTGGTTGGCAGTGATGAGTTGGGCTGCAAGTCATTGGCGACGAGTCTGGACCGCCACCGAGATGCCCTGCTGCTCCCCAGGTCTTGTGATCTCGTGAGGGAGTCCGCCTTTCTTTCAGATCCGCCCAGATGACCAGGTCGGCATCGGAGTCGTCTGCGGAGAGCGTCAGATGCCTGCGAGGCAACGCCGCCCGGGCTGCCGTACCCGCAGTATTGCGCGAGCCGGAGCAGGCTGTCAACGTTGGCTGCGTGGAGGCCAGGGCCTGCATCGTCAGGAAGGATCGGCGGGTGGGTGCCACGCGGATCTCCTTCGAATCGGATCCGCAGCGAGGAGTCCTCGCTCGCTCCATAATTTAATCGACTATGCAAAGATGCAAGGACTAATGAAACTTGCATCCGTGTGCCCCTAGGCAACGGTTGTGGCCTCCAGCCACGTCGTCGCTGAGGTAGAGTAGACGCCTCCTCCTGGCGCAGGGGCTGGGAGGATAGGGAGAACCTTTGGCCTCGGCCGGCAAGGTGACAGAGGTCGGAGGTGTTGACGACGACCGGGACGCCACGCACCAGAAGGGAGGGTCTGGGCGTGCATCACGCCAGGCCCGGTGACGAAGGCCAGGGCGCAGGCCAGGTTGTACTCTGGCGCACGTGGGCCGCGTGGCAGCACGGTCGCGGAGTGCAGAGCGGGCAGGGACTGACCTGCGTGTGCTCAGCCAGCCATGTCGGCCAGCTCCGGGGGAGTCGGCTTGTCGGAGTCGGACAGGGCGATCTCATCGCCCTGACGTAGGTAGAGCGAGGCGGGCAGGCCAGCATCATGGCCTGCAGGGGCGAGCCCTCGTACCAGCCGTTCCTCGTGGTCGACGGGTACCAGCGCTGCCGTGCCCGGATCCAGGTGCTCGGAGAGATGGGGAGGCAGGAATCGCCAGGTGGGGTGCGAAGGGTCGTGCTCGTCCAGCGACCGGGTCAGGTGGGACGTGAGCGACTCGGCGTTCCACCGTGTCAGCGCGGGCAGTCGTCGCGCGGGTGGTGCACCCAGTCGTCCTGGAGGTGATGACGCGCGACTCCGGGTGATCGGCGGTCACGTCGGCACTGATGATGCGCTCGTCGACGTACTCGGCCAACTGGCCGTGCAGCATGGCGCGTGGTGCTGAGTCGATCCAGCCGGATTCGCTGGTGAGCTGGGGAGGCACGATCGTGCCAGGTCGATGCCGGCCGCACCGGCCTGCAGGTGAGCCTCGAACGGCGCGCAGGTCGTCGCGGCGCCTCGAGGCCCGGTGACAGAAACCGGTGGTCTGCTTGGCGTAGGGTCCCGTGATCGGACCCAGCGCACCGGAGATGCGCACGATGGTGCGCATCTCACGGCCTCGTCGGTGAGCGGCGGATCAGGTCCATCGGTGTCGATGTCGAGCAGGCTCGACGGATAGATGCCGCGTCCATGCCCAGGTGGCGGGCGTGCTTGATGATGGGATCGGTGCGTCGGGTCGGCTGCCCCAGGGCGGGTGAGGGATCTCGTAGACCGGTGCGTGGCGCCACCACTCTTCCGGGACCGTCGTAGGGCCCGTGAACGAGGGGTTGTGGTGGTGGTCACGGCGGGTGTCTCCTTCCGCCGGGCAGCTGCGGGACCTGACGTCGAGAAGTGATTCATCGATGCGAGGAGGTGCGTGGCGACCACAAGCTGGAGGATCGGGTACCGGCGCTCGATGGTGTCGGAAGTGTCGGAATGGTGACGACCCATCGCTAACCCCGCTTCGCGCTACCAGCGACCATGTCGGTGCAGAAATCTGGATCCGAACCTGTGCGTATCGACGGACGAGCGCCTTTGACCTGTCCGGGTACAGCTGCAGGGACGTGAGCGCTTCGTTCACGAGCAGGCGAAGAATCCTCAGCGCACCCCTTTTCGAACGCGACCGGGCCCGGGTCCTGCACTCCCTCGGCGCTGCGGCTCTGGGGCCAAGACCCGGAGTGCTGGGCCCTGCTGCGACGACTTCGTGCACCAGCTCACCCATCCCTGGAAGTGGCGCAGGTGCGCGCGCCCTGGGTGCAGGGCGCTGGGATGCGACCCCGACGTCGTCGATACCGTCCCGTCGACCTGGCCATCCTCCCTACGGGCACAACGGTGAGAGGCGCTCGACGTCGTGGCCCGCCAGATCCCAGGGCTGAGCGCAGACCTTCGGATCCTCACCCGGCTGGAGCCCAAGACCCTCGACGCAGCCGGGCGGCCCGGTCGGCGTCAACCTCGGGCTGAGCCTCGACGCCGTCATAGTACCCGGCTCAGCGAGGGCCGGTGGATCCGAGCTGGCGCAGTGCGCATAATCGCCGCCGACGACGACGCCGAGATCTTCGCCTGGATGCGTCAGGGGCCCCGGAGGCAGGGCGCTGCATCGAGCGCAGATCATGGACCTGTCCGACGATCGTCGCTACTCCGTCCACGACGTCGAGGACGCGATCGCCCTGGGGCGCCTGGACCAGCTTTCTGCCTGACGGCCTGGAGGTTGATGAGCTGCTCGGGCCACGCAGGCCTGGTACGCGCACCGACCTGAGCGCCGACGCCTCGGGGCTGCTTTCGAGGCTGGCAGCCGGCCCTACTGGATCCGCTCCTACAACGGCTCGGTGGCCGACGCAGCGCACCTGAAGAACCTCACCAGCGAGATCATCGGACTTCGTCTCAGCGGTCGCCTCCGCCACCCCGCCAGACCTACGGCGACGGGCTCTGACCCACTACGAGGCCGAGCTCCGTCATCCCCGAGGAGACGGCCGCGGAGATCCTCCTGCTCAAGGGCATCGCCGTGCGCTACGCGCATGGAGCCGCGAGGGAGCGTGAGGCAGTCTACCTGCGCCAGCAGCCCTCATCTTTCGACCCGCCGACGTCGCAGGACCGGCGGCGGAAGCATCGACCGGTTCTGCTCGATGTCTGCACCGGGCGAGAACGACGATGCGCCTGCAGGTGTGGTCGACCAGATCGCCTCCTGACGGACACCTCCGCGCGGCCTGCACGCCCGGCTGTGCAGCATGTTCTCCGAGGTCCAGCGCTACTGGTCAGGAGCCTCGTCCAAGCCCTGGCGGCAGGATGTTCCGTAGCCCTCGCCACGATGACCCTGTGGCGGGACTGATCAGGCGTGAGGACATCGAGGCGGTGCGCGAGCGCGCCAGGCTTGAGGGACGTCGCGGCGAGCACGTGACCCTCAAGAGCGCCGGCGTCGGCTCGCTCGAGGGGCAGTGCCCGCTTCACGACGAACGCACCCCCTCCTTCCCACGTCCGCCCCAGCTCGGTTGCTGGCACTGCGCTTCGGCTGCGGCGAGGGCGGTGACGTCATCACCTTCATCAGGAAGATCCACCACCTCGGGTTCGCCGAGGCTCGAAATGCCTCGCCGACCGCACGGGGTCCAGCTGCTACGAGGAGGGCGGTGCGGTGCGGCGCGGGTCGGAGCCGGGCACTCAGCGGCGCCTTCATGGACGCCAACCGCCTGGCCGAGGGCCTGGTTCGCAGAGCAGCTTGCCACCCCGGAGGCACAGCCGGGGCGGGACTTCCCTCACGTCCCGCGCTGACCTCATGCCGCCGCACTGGCGTCGGCTACGCGCCCGCCGGATGGGACAGCCTCGCCGGTACCTGCGCGGCGCGGCATGCGAGGCCCGACTGGTCGACCGGCCTGTGCAGCCGGGCTGGGACGGGCGCCGCGTCTACGACCGCTTCCGCGGCCGCCTCATCTGGCCCATCCGACGTCACCGGGCCACCGTCGGCTTCGGGGCGCGCAAGCTCTCGGAGGAGGACCAGGGGCCCCAGCACCAACACCCCGAGACCCCGTCTTCCACAGAGCCAGGTCCTCTGCGGGCTGGACCTGGCCAGCAGGAGTCGCCCGCTCCCTGGATCGTCGTCGTCGGGGCTGCACCGACGTCATCGCGTCACGCGCACTGTCCGGAGTGACCACGGCCGTGGCCACGTGCAGGACCGCGTCGGTGCGGACCACGTGCGGGTCGTGCGCCGCCTGGGATGGGATGACGCCCGGCGGGGGTGGTCACCGGTCAGGGCGCAGGCCCGTGGGCGAGGTCATCTTCACCTTCTGATGGTGACGCGGCCGGCAGGCCGCCGCTGCGCCTACGCCGAGGATCAGCGCCTGCCACAGACCTTTCGTGGCCGTCGACCCGCGGCCTGGACCCCTGCATGATCTGCGCATGGAAGGAGGGGACGGGCATCCCGGCGCCTGCTGTCGGCGGGTGCCGCTGTTCGAGTTCGTCATCCGCACCTCGTCCCACCTGGACCTGACACCTGAGGGTCGGGTCCGGGGCTGCGTTTCAGCGGCGCCAGTGGTGGCTGGGCATCCGGGACCGGGCGCTCAGCGCGGTCACACCCGGCAGCTGGCCGGATGGCTAGCCTGCCCGATGCCGGGTCCACGCCGCAGTCAGGCCGCCAGCAGGGCAGGGGCCAGCCCAGCAGCGGCGCGGGGCGGCCAGTGGCCCGCCGATGGACGACCGGTCGATGCCGCCGCTCCCGTGTGCGCGCGCGCGGTGACCGACCCCGTTGGCAGCTCGAGCGTGAGGCCCTGGCCGTCATCATCCAGTTCCGGTGGCGCACCAGGCCGGCGGCAGACGATCAGAGGCCGACTCCCTCGGCCAGCTCCTTACCGGGCCGTCTGCGAGGCCGTCGCCGCCGCCGGAGGCACTGGAGGTGCCGGGGCTGGTCCAGCAGGCGGTGGCCGCCGGAGCATGAGGGAGCAGCCGGGCCAGCCGCTGCGTTGGCTCCAGCAGGTGCGACGCGCCATCGGCTGGTCGAGGCCGCCATCACCGAGCTCGCGGTGGCACCTGCCCTGCCACGATCCGGGGCGGGCACCGAGTGGACGCTTCCGGGCTGGAGCGCTACGCCAGGGGTGCTCGACTCCTGGCCGTCATGGGCATCAACGCCGGCTCGTCGAGATGCGCCCACGCCACGGCGATCGTCAGGAGGGCTCTGCGAGCTGTTCTCCCAGATCGCCGCCCTCGAGCAGCGCCGCATGCAGATCAGGCAGGGGACCTGACCGGCGGTGACCCACGTGGGCGAGCAGGGTGCAGGTAGCCTGGCGGTCATCGCCGATCCTGCGCGTCGTCGGCGCACCCACCGCTCCACCGCCACGCCGCTTCCGCTGAGATGCGCGAACAGCTGCGCAGGCCCGCCCTGGGCCGTTCCCTGGACGCGGGACGGGCTCGGCATGGGCGGTGGCCGCAAGCGCTCGTGTGGTCTTCAACGGCGCAGTCGAGACCCACCCTGGGACGAGGTGGGCAGGAGCGTGGGACGGGCGCGTCTGCTCTGAGGTGGACGCAGCGGGATCCGCGAGGACTGACCTTGAAGGTCGGCGGAGTCCCAACAGCGATGCCTGCTGCCTCGGCGGACGTGGCCCCCTTCATGAGCCCTGCGCCAACGGGCCGAGCGCGCCACGTCCACAGCGCCGTGCAACGCTCGCCCGGTGGCGCCACGGCCGAGCAGCGATGCGTCAGGGGCAGTGACGGCAGCTGACTCGTCACCCGGCCCCTGATCTCACAGGTCGATGAGGTGGAGGATCGCCGCGCGCTCGAGGCGGAAAACCGCGTCCGTGAGTGTGGGCCTGCCCACACGGTAGGATGTCGTTGGAATATCAGTGTTTCCTGTGCTTCGCCGGATTCGACGTCGCCGCGGGATGTTGCTAAAAGTTCACTGGCGTCAACGCATTCCTGCGTAGTCATCGGTGAAAGCATCACGACCGGTTAATCGGACGGTTGCTGGTTCGAGTCCAGCCGCAGGGCCATCCCTAAACAGAGCCCCCAGCCCCGCAGCTGCAGAACCGTCATTCTGGTGTGGGTGCGTGCAGTGGTGATCCACTGAACAGGCACTCCAGTGGCCGAACCATGCGTTGAGACGATCTTCCTCAGGTTTGGGAACCGCGCCAGTCTCGTGGTGCTGGCGCTGGTGCGACTCCATAGCGATCCTCGGCCGGGTGCTCTGGTCAGGCCGGATGCTTCCGCGCCTTGCGCAGCAGTCATGGATGGGTGAACTCAGGGAATCAAGCCGACGGTGGTTGAGTTGCTCATACGTCAAGCGTATGACGCAGGTCGAGCAAGCGCAAGAGTGTTTGGTAAACGAAGACGGTCTCGATGTCGAGTGGCGTCAGCTAGCTTGACGTGCGTTAATCTCGGGGCTCTGTTGACACATGTCAGCAACGGAAACGCCATCCCTCGGGCATGCTGGGCGCCTCAGCTGACAGCTGGAAATCATAAGGTCTCTCCCAGACCATCACTCGTTGGATCGGTCGGCGAGATCTCTACCGTCGACAAGCTTCCCGCTTGAAGTACGGGACATGGCTCATCGATGAGCGCAGGTCGCCCACGTCGCCAGAAGCGCCGCGAGCTCCTCTCCCGCCACCGCAGGACGTACCGCCCCGCGCTCGCGAACCGATCAGAAAAGGCTGGCGTGATGACCCTATAGCGTAGCGCGCGTGGCGGCCTGCTCTGACGGGGCCACCGGACCATCACTGCTCACGGTATTGCTCCCGCGACTGTACTCACTGCGCTGCGGCAGGGCGACCTGGACCGGGGACAAGTGTGGTGCGCTGATCCTGCCATCGGCACCACGGTGGGCGGTCGTGCCGTGTCTGCCTGTCCTGATCCAGGATGTAGGGCCGCGCTGGACGTGGCGTGATGTTTGTGTGTCAGTAGCTCCGTTGTGGTTGCATCGGGGAATCGGAAATGGTGCTGCTTGTTGCTTGGTGCGACAGGGTCTCCCGGTACAGTGTTCGAGGGGCCCGCTGATGCTCTGCACTTATGGCCTGTCAGCCTTTGCTTGGAGGCGGTTTACCCAGACGGGATACCGCCATCAGGCACGTTGAAGGGTGATTTGCCGCGCGTGGTCAGGACGGTGAATGTTGCTGCGGTGGAAAGCAATATGTCGGCGTTTTCCCATCGACATCGCAGTTTCAACACTTTGTTTGACGATGAATTCTCGCCAAGGCGTGCAGTTTGTGTTCTCATATCTTTCCTTCGGTAGGGCGGTGGCTTGGCGCTGTCGGGGTAGTGGTGTGGAAGCCTACGAGGAGAACTCGTCAACAGGGGGCTGGTGATGGAGGTCGTTATCACCTGGTCCTCGTCGCCTGTCTTCGGCCGTGCTGCTTTCTCCTGGTGGGTTCGGATGCAGATGGGGACTTGAGGAGGTGCTTATGTCGGCGACCTGGAGGCCTTGTGCATGCCGCTGCCACGGTCGGCCACCTCGGTCATGCCGTGCTGAACATGGGGCTTGCTCGTGAAAGCTTGGCGGCGGGGCAGGAATCACCAAATGAATCGAAGGAGTCTGCAAATGAATAGCTACTGGGCCTCGACCGTTGCTGTTGTCACCGCCGTCGTTTCTCTCCGGCGTACGCCTGTGGCCACTTACCTGGCCGTGGGGTGAGCATTCTCGATGTCCCTGGCGAGGAACGCCGGAAGCGTCCAGTGCCGTCCTATCGTCTCAGCAGGCTCGGTGAGGCGCTGTCCTGCCTTTATGGGCGCCACTATGATCTTGGGGAACCTGGTCGTTTGCCTGGCCAGGCGTGGGCCTTCTCGGGCTGGCGATCCCCGGGTCATTGCGACCGGCCTCCGGCGTGGTCTGCTGGAGCTCTCGCGGAGGCGGTGTGCGCCCCTGATGCTGGGAGGACCCCGGCGGCGGTGACACCAGTTCTGTTGAGGCGCGCGCTCGGACGGCTGACCCTCGGAGGCGGCGGCGCTTGGATCAACGGATCGGCTGGTCCAACGGACCAGTGCAGGGTAGAGAAGACAGTTGCAGCACGATGCTGCGTCGGTGGTTACAGCCTGAGGCCCGGTGGACTGACGCAGGCGGTGCGTCAGTAAGGCGCTGCCTGGAAGCACTGGCGTGCTGAGGTCGCCGTCGGGAGAAAGCGGCCCGCCTGCAGGCCCAGCGCCGCGCCAGCCCGTACGCCCGGCGAAGGTCTGGTGTGCGCCGCAGCTGAAACGAAGCCGTGACCTGGCCAGTTCACCGCCCGAGGAGGAACTGTGGCTCGAGAAAAGTTAGCGGCCAGTGGGCAGACAGGCGCTTTGGACTCTCTGGGGTTCGGATGACAGACAAGCTGACGTCGTCACCACAGGCTGGGTGCATGGATCCGAGACCGTCATCGGTTCGCCCGGAGCGGTGTGCGTGAGTGGGAATGTGCAGTCAGGGGCGGCGTCGGGATCTGTAGCAGGCGTTGACGCCTTTGCACGGCGATCAGGCGTTGCGGTTGACGGTGGCGGTGCGTCCGCCGTGTCGGGTCGGCGCGAGCGGTATCCTGCCTGGCTGAGGGGCCAGGCGGGTGGCCCCTGGTGGAGGCCCATGTGCCAACCGGGCGTGGGCTGACTGGGCCGTGAGGTTGGTCGGTGACACGGAGTCAGGTGTCGTCAGGGTGGCTCGAGGAGATTAGCGAATTGCCGCATGAGCAGCCAGGACAGTGTTCAGGAAGGACTTTTCTCATGACTACGACAGTGGAACGGCGGTCAGCATTGACGACGAGCAAGCCCGCTGGTGGTATTCGCGCTGCTTGATGCAGCCGGCGGGGAGCCAGCGGTGGAAGATCTCTGGTAGTGCTGGCCCCAGAGCTGGGCTGGACCGTCGGACAACACGCCGGGTGCTGGACCGGTTGGGCAGCTGGCTGGGTGGGCGTGGAGCACGCGACTAACAGCCCGGCTGTCTACAGGATCGCCGGCCTGGCAGACCTGCCGGGCGGCGGGTCTGACCCGCCGGGCCTGCCTCGCCAGCCGTGGTGGGCGGGGCCCCAGGGGTCCTGTCCCGCCAGGAGGCCACCCATCCTCTGGACCATGTTGTGGAGGGCCCTGCCTGGTGTGGTACCTGCAGGCCCACTTTGGGAGAACGTGCGCCGTGACCTGCCGGGCGGGCAAGACTTCCTGGAACGGTCCGCGCTCACGGCGTAGTCGAGACATCGACGTCTGTCCCACAATGACAGGCATGGTCGTCCTGAATGATCACCGCCGCCTGGACGCGGCCTAGCCCTGCTACAGGCGTGCCGGTGCGGGTGGTGCGGGTCGATGACTTGAGGCCAGGCGGATCGCCAGCCAGCTGATGGTCAATGACGAGGCAGAGCACTGCAACAGCGCGGGCAGGCGGGCCGCGATCCGCTGGCGCTCGTGCTCCCTGGGCGGCCTGCAGGACCTGCGCAGGCAGGGTGTCCGGGGTAGAGGTCGCGGCCGCGGGGCCGTGGCGGCACCCGCAGGCCGTGCGCCAGGCCGCCGTCAGACGCCCGCAGATCGACCTGGTGGGCTCGGTCACCTGGCTGGGCACCGCACCGCCTTGGAGGGGACTCACCGGTGGTGGCCAGACCGTCGCCGATGCGATCGAGCGGCGAGCGGGTCGGGCACATCGTCGCTTGGAGTCGGGCTGAGGCCGGGAGGAACAGCTCTGGCCGACAACGCGCCGAGGCTCGGGCCCAAAGGCCTGCGCGTGCTCGCCTGGACTGAGGGCGTTCCCTCCTCCAGGTGTAGCGGGCTCCTGGAAGAGATAGTCTGACGAGGCGCGGCGAGATGTTCACCGCCGCAGACTCGCCTGCCACCCTGCGGCCACGTCGCGTTGTTCACCCCCAGCTCGTGGAACAGCAGTGCGCAAAGTCGTGGGAGTCTCCACCACCTTCTGGTGCGATGACTGGAGGCTCACGAGCTGCCACCAGCGGTGGGCCCTGCTGCTCCAGCGACCTCCAGGGCCCATGGAGGAAGAGCAGCGCCCTGAGGCCAGGCGGAGAAGATCACGCCACGCAACAAGGCCATGAGACGCTGCCTGACGGCGTGCGCCGCCAGTGGATCCAGGACCGGCTGCTGACCTCCAGGCGCCCGCCTCCCGGCGAGTGGCCCGCGCTCAGGCTGCTAACACCTCTTCGGTGCTGCGCTGGACCTGCCAGTGTGTCGTCCATCGCCCTGGAGGAGAGGGCGAGGCGCCTGACCTGCACGACCTGCACCTTCGCTGAGGCGGTGCTGCGACGGCGCCTGCCGCTGAGGTGGCCCTGCGGCCTTCGCGCTGGCGGCGATGGAGGCTCCATCCGGGAGGGACACCTGGACCGGCGCAGGGTGTGTCGCCGCGATGGCCCGCCTGCGCGTCCTCGAGCAGCCTCGGCTACACCTCTCCGACGTCGAGGTCGCCTACTGCCCGGAACGTCGAGGACGCCTGACCGACGTGATGGGCACTGCGCAGGTCCCGCGCAAAACACCACCGAGACCACCAGGACTGACCATGAGCCGGAGGTGCGCAGTCACTTGGCCTGGCAATGGCACCGGGGCTGAGGGCCACGGTGTCGGCCGTGTGTGCCAGACGCTGACGGCCAGCAATCAAGGCGGTGACCCGCACACCGCTGAGGAAAGGAAAGGACGGCGGCGGGTGGAGCGCGTCCGCAGTGGTCGCCGACGCCGAGCACACGCCTGGCGCTGGTCGCGACCAACCGGCGGCGGGCGGCGGTCGCGCTGGTCCCCTGCTGAGGTCGACGACCCCACCGGGCTGGACGTGAGACGGACACGACCGAGGCCTGGACACAGCCCCAGCGCTGAGGTCATCACCCAGGTGTTCAAGTCTGCGGCACCGATCGCCTGCGCCTGGACATCACCGCCCAGACTCTGCAGGCCACCGTCGACAGGCTCTGGAGGGCCGCCATCCGTATCACGCCCAGGGCAGTACTTCGACGAGGCGGCCTGGACCGCGTCGACGGTCGCTGTGCTGCGCGTGTGCGCCGAGCCGATCGCCCGGAGGCCTCCTTCCTGATCCCCGAGGACCAGCTCGCCGCCTGAAGGCCAGCCACCGCCCTGGGCGGCCTGCCCCTGGTGGCCACCACCACCGGCCGCCTGCTGGTGGCCTGCGGGGCGCTGGGTCCCTGATGGGCCTGACCGTCCTGGCCTGGCGACGCCTGCAGCACCACCGAGGCGTCCTGGGCGTGCCCGCCTACAGCGGCCCCGCTGTTGAGGCCTCTGGGACCTTCTCTGGATGGCACCCCACCCGGCGGAGGCCTGCCCGCGGGCCAGGAGCGCCTGGTCACCGGATCAGAGCGGATCCACACCCGACCAGCACCACCGGACCTCCGGGAATACCAAGGACGCCGAGGACGCCGAGGGCGCTGAGGCCCGTTCGGGGTGACGCGGCATGAGAGTGCACCTGAGCATTGACGCCGATCTGTCCGAGGGCATGGAGATGACCGCGACCGCTCCAGCGCCCAGCGTTGACGCGACCAGCGGGAGGACGACGTCGTCGCCGGCCAGCGCCGTGGTCGCGTGGTTTCCCAGATCTGAAGATCATCACCAGCTACCTCGACGGTGACGCTCTGGACCGTGACGGTATCGACGAAGCTCACCGACAGGAGTCAGTTCGCTGCCATGCCCTGCGCACACCGATGCGCGGGTGTCGCCCGGCATCAGTGACGCGCCGGCCTGGTATGACCGGCAGCGGGACGGCGAGCAGCCACCCTGGACCTCGTGGCCAGCACACTCCCAGCCAACAGGGCTGGTCCTGGTCGAGTCTACACCGCCCCAGGGGCGTGAGGCGTGCCGTGCGACCACCCGCGCTCCTGGGCGAGGAGGCGTCACGTTCACCGAGATGTCCGCCGAGCCGCAGAGCCTGCTGCTCCGGGGCATCCACCACCACACCGGCGGTCGTTCTGCGGGCGCCGGGATCGAGCATCATCACCTCTCTGTGAGGGAGCCGCCCAGACCTCATCACCGCTACCTCACCGACGACGAAGTCCGTTCAGGGGGTGACGCGGCATGAGCCGGAACCCTGGCAGGCGGGTGATCCGCCTGGCCGCCAGTGACGTGCTGACCTCAATGACTCGAGGAACCACTGGGGTACGGCATGAGCGTCGGTTGATTCCTAAGCTCGCTGAACAGACCGCGAGGTTCTCTCATGCGCGAGCCTTGAGCAGGCCCGTTTGATGGTGGAATTGCGCTTCCCCCGACCGCCCGTCGACGTGACACAACTTCGCGGCCGACAGTCAAGCCCATCGTCGACGGCCTGGTCGACGCCGGCGTCCTGCCCGACGACGACGCCAAGCACCTGCTCGGCCCGACCTGCACGCCGCCACCGGAGATCACCAGAAGCGTCTGGCCCAGCCGTCTGCGAGTTCCACCTCTCCCTCTACGACCGGGAGGCCTCTCGCCAGAGCACCACCTGGGCGCCGGCCTCTCGGATCCGTGTCGGCGACACCGTCAGAGTCCCTGGATCCACCGCACCGGCGGTGATCGCCAACAGCAGGTAGACCACATCGTCCACTGCAGGACCACGACCGGGCGATCAACCACACCCTGGGCCTGCTGGCGCTCCGACTACCCAACATCGAAAGGAGGACCTCGTGCCCTGCGCAGGCCGTCGCGCCGTTATGCTGATCGACTTCTCCTCCGGCCAGGTCCACTGCCGCTCCTGCGGCACCGTCGTATTCATGCGCCCAGCGAAGGCATCACAACGGCTGGCCGACCTCGACCATCCCTACGGACGCGCCGGTGAGTGCAAAGCTGCGTCACCCCGGCGACGGCCGGGCGAGGGACGCGGATGAGGGAGAGATCGAAGAGAAGCGGCCGGCCAGGTCGTCGAGCCAGCCGTTGTCCCCAGGCAGGCACGGCTACCGCAGCTGCCGCAGTCGTCCGACGCCGCGCGGTTCCTCGACGTCGTTCGCATCGCCGCTTCGACTACAGGCAACGGAGACCTCTGCTTCTCCTGCGGACCCCATCGATCCGCTCACAGCGGTGCCGGTGCTCGGTCTGAAACAACTACGACGAACGACCGATGACCTTCCACCTCACCGCCTCGACCTGGCGCTGAGAAGACCGAGGCCGACGCACTGCGGGTTCCAGCCCGCTGGCGCTATAGCACGCCTGACCATCTGGATATCAATCGTCGCCGGCTGCTTTGACGACGACACGCCACCATGCCAGAACCGGGCACGGCGAGGGCCATCTCCTCGCTGACGCGATGACTGACTTCGTCTTAGCGCCATATCTTAGCACCGTGCCCTCGGCGTCGGGGACCCCGAGCAGGAGATCAGGCCGAGCTCGACCGCGCTGCGGCGACGCGCCAGGACCCGCTCGACCAGCTACCCCGATAGACCTGCAGCGCTTCGCCTTTCTTGTCCACCAGCTCGGACGGGTCGCCCGAGCCCTGACGCGCGCGCAATCACCCTACCGGCAGCGGCATTGGCCTCGCTGGGAGATCACGCGGCTGGGCACCTTCGCATGCGGCATGGCAATCACGCTACCTGCCGTCTCCCGGTGCCGAACGCGAGTGGACTGCGGGTCGCGTATGAGGAAGTGCGGGTCGGTGACGTGGCTGCGCACTTCAGCTTGGCCTGGTCGCCGCACGCGCGTTCGCCGTCGACGGCGAGGGCAAGGAGTTCGGTTCGAGGACTCTCGGAGCATCCTGGTTCCCCATGTCCGGCTACCTGTTTCACCCGCCAGGTCGACGCTGAGAGGCGGGTGAGACGGCGCGACGTCCTGGCCTGATGCGGCGCTCATCGAGATCAAGCGCGGCACCTTCGGGGAAGAAGCTCGACGGCGCGATCGCCGCCAAGCAGCTCTACGAGTACGTCGTCCTGAACGGTGACTGTGCTGGAGGTGGCTCAACGGGTGCGACTCTTTGGACCACGGTCGAGGAATGGGAGCCCCTGGTCGTCGCGAGGTCTCACCTTGCGCAACGCTGAACAGGCGCTGCTCGGCCGGATGATGACCACGGCCTCGAGGCGCGCCGCTGAAAAGATCTCGTGGACGCTCGGTGTCAGGAGGCTCGGCCTCGTTGATGAAAGCCAGCACGGTCGAGGTGCCTCGGGCGGTCATCATGCTCGCGCGCGACTGCTACCGCGCGCAGCAGCGGCGGTGACTACCGACGGACTCTCTGCTCTGCGCGGTTGCTGTCGTCCCTGGGGATGGTCAGGAGAAAGCAGAAAACCGAGGAGGCTGGGGAGGCATGCAGGCGTCGTCGTCATCGTCGCGCCGTGGTCGTCCTGGGCGCCGTACTCGCTTCCACCATTCGAGAGCACAGCTGATGTCCGGTGAGACCGTGCTGACTCTGGTCAGAACCTCACCGCGGACCCCGAGTGCATTTCACGCCCTCCGGGGCAGCGGTGGCCTCCTTCACGAGTCGCCTCCACGCCGCGTACCTTCGACCGCCAGGCCGGCGAGTGGAAGGACGGGGAGACCCTATTCATGCGCTGCTCGATCTGGCGCGACGCGCGGAGAACGTGGCCGAGTCGCCGACCAGGGCACGCGCGTCATCGTCCAGGGCCGTCTGGTCCAGCGCTCTACACCACCCGTGAGGGAGAACCGCACGGTGGTGGAGATGCAGGTCGATGAGATCGGCGTCCCCTGCGCTACGCCAGGCAGGTCTCCCGCCAGCCCGCGGGGCGATCAGGTGGCTTCGGCGGCGGCCGGGCCGGCCCACGGCCTTCGGCTCCGGCATCAGCCAGCCCCAGCAGCAGGCTCAGCCCAGCCGGCAACGGTCGGGTCCTGGCAGGCGCCCCAAAGGCGGCGCCCCGAACGACCCGTGGGCCACGAGGCGCTCCACCTCCTTCGGTGACGAGCCCCGTTCTAGCCTCAGGGGCCGTAGGCATGAGAACCCGACGTGGCCGTGGGCGCAGCCCCGCCCGGCCTTCCACCCGTTTGTCCTTACCAGTGCTTGTCAGGGTAACCGTTGTCATGGTTCGTGGTCGATGACCAGGCCTTCCAGCACCCCAAGCACCGGCGCTCATGCGCGCCGGGGGCTTGCTGAGAACGCTCGATGCGTCTGTGGCGCTGGGTACCTGTGGGTCTGGCCGGCTCACGGATCAAGGCCGCACTGGGAGGGGACGCTGGACAGAGTACGACCCTGCTTCAGCTCGTCCCAGACCCAGGCGCGTCTTCCGAATGGCGGGGCTCCTGGTAGAGGTGGGCCTGTGGCACGACGCTGGCCACGGCTGCGACCGGTGCAGGCCGGTCGAGCGGGCCGATCACCGGATCCACGACTGGAATATCTACCACAAGCGATCGAACGCTGACGAGCGGATGATCAGGCGCTGCGAGCGCAACGACCCACGGCTGCACGCGGCGGTATGGGGCGTGATCGGCTCCCGATCCACCTCAAGCAGGCCCTCAGAGGGACCTGACGAGGCTGTGCGCGCTACTGCGAGCAGCGCCTGTCACGCTCGACCCTGCAGGGCGAGCTGCGCCCGGGAGATCGACCACGTCAGCCCGCCCATGGGCGTGGACAACCTGGTGATCTCCTGCGCCGGCTGCAACCGCAAAAGGCAGCGCCACCGAAGGCGGCTGGACGACTCTGCACCAGCCCGGGCCCAGATAAGAGGCCCCTCACCGTCCGTGACGCACGCTCGCACCCCACAGGGTCCGCAGGGGCTGCGCTTGCGGCGATGATGGCCTCCGACGAGGCTGCTGGATCAGGAGCTCGACACCGGCCAGGACAGCCCGGAGCGCGAGTCGCTGGGCAGGAGCCAGATTCTCACCGCTCGCACCCGGAGACCCGCCAGATCGGGCCTGCCGGATGGCTGCTCGCACCCGTCGGATCCGACGGCGTCCCGCAGTGCGCACCGTCAGGTCCTGGATCGCGCATCCGGCGTCCGCAGGGCAGGAGAACCGGGTACCTGCTCGTCCCCGACGACGGCTCCGGGCTGTCTGACCGTGTCACCGAGCCTCGCAGGCGGTCAACCGCCCGCGCCAAGACACCGAAAAGAAACCCTATTTAACATTCAACGGGAGAAGTCTGCCCATTTCCCGGGCCCAGGCCGACCCCGTCGACGCGCTCGGCCAGAACGCTCGGCCTCAGGCTCACCCTGACGTTCGAGCGCTGGTCGGGCCTTTCGCCGAGCCGCCGACGTCGAGGCCTCACGCGCGTACGGGCGTACGCGCCCACGAGTGCGCACGCGCCCGCTCTCACGGGCGCACGCGCGCGCTGGCAGGGTGGGGCAGGGCGGGTCGGCACCGGCAGGGCAGCGCGCAGGGCCGGCAGGGCCCGGCAGGGTACCCGATCAGGAACCTCAACGGACCAACCCGCTGACCAGCCACCCAGACCAAGACGAAGACGCAAGCGGGGCCAAGCGAAGGCAGTTACCACGGGAGCCTCTTTAGGAACCCTGCGTTGAGCACGGCGATCTACCTTCCTTGCAGGCTGTGCGACCTGGGGAACTGGAAATGGCGATCACTGAGGAGAGAGATGAGTCGCTGCGCTTCGGGTGCGTCATCGTTGGTGAGCACCTGGCCGATTGCGCGGGTGTCGATGACGAGGGACGCTCCTGCCGTGGGTGCCTGCCGTGCCGTCGAGTTCGGAGTCCTGTGCCCGAGGTGCTGGGGAGACTCCAGTCCGCAGTCAGGACGCTTCCCGCGTTGATCGATCACCTGTTCGAGGTCGCGGTACCGTCGATGTCCTCACCAGGGGTGTGGTGGCGGTGGCCGCCATCGCCAGGTTCCTGTCCCTGTACCCGGCGTCTCTGGGGACAGCCGATGATCCAAAAATAAGTGCTGGCCTCCTGCGTGATCAGGTGGCCGACTCTTCGGGCGTACCAGCTCCGTCGCAATGTGGGCTGTGGGCGATCGGAGGAACGGGTGCTGGTGAGTAATCTCTGCCACACCGGCGGAGCCCGTTTCCGCATGAGGTGGCCGGGTATCCGGGGACCCTGCGGTGGCCGGGCCGCCTGCGGGCCTGGGCTCGAGCCCCGTCTCCGAGCGCGTCACCGCGCTTTCCGGTGCGTGGCGGACACAAGCCAGACCTGGGGAGCGCCACGGCGCGAGCCGCCGCTCGCTGGCCCGGTGGAGGAACACTGAGCCGGCGAGTGACCGATTGCGCTGTCCGTCGTAGTGGGGCGTTCTCGCGCTGGTGCACCACGGCAGTCTCGAAGCAGGCGGTGGCCTCGAGCAGGTGGTTCGGCTCGCTCGGCCCGGTGGGGCTGGTGATGCCCGAGGAAGACCTGGGCCGAGCTCAGCGCATGAGCTGGTTGTTGCCGCGTGGCCACGTCCGTCCCGGCTGAGGCAGTCGCGTCATGATGGTGGCGGGGAGATGTGGGAGCGCATCGCGTGCCATCCCGTCCTTTGCGCCACGCGGGCGGGTGCAGTGCAGAGCGCCTGGTGATCTCGGTCCTCAGGCCGTATCCGCCCGCGTACGCAGCAGAGTCATGGCGGGTCGCTTTCCGCCGACGTTCCGGTCGCTGATGCCGCCAGACGGCGGCGCAGGCCCTCGCACGGCGTCGTCCTGAACTGGAGTGATTGCTGCTTTGTCGTGGGCGCGCGCGCGTGTATCGGTTTGCAGCTTGGCAGCGCCAGTGTCGTCAATGCCAGGCCCGGAGCTGGATCACCGTTCGGGCCTGACGTGTTCGGCTACGTGCAAGCCCATGGCATCGGCGGGATCTGCTGGAACTGCGAGCAACACACCCACATACGGCCGCCATTGACCGCGCCACTTTTCTCTGTAGACGGCGAGTTCTGGACACGGGCCTACCGCTGTGACAGCTGTTCGGCTGCCGCCTGGCCGCAAAGAAGTCTAGTGATCTGGTAGATCGCCCGCCAATACATGGTGACCGAAGCCGACAGTCATCTGCGAATCCGTATCTTCAGAAGTCATCGAGCGGCTGGCCGGCCACCGTGCGCAGGCAGACGGTTTGAGTGATCGCTCTTCCCAGTACGCGACGCGGCCTCCGGAAGCCTGCGGAGCGCCAATCAATCCACCTCCTTCCGGGCGGCCATCCCGCGGCCTTCGCTCGGTCATGCAGGCAGCTAGCCCAAGGACAAAGGTTGTGGATGGCCCTTGGTTACGAAGATCGACGCCCTGGCACAGAGCGGGGATCATCTGTGCACCCCTGGTCAAGCGGACACCGCCCACGAGATCTGCACATGTGGGCAGCGAGGATGGCGCACGGTGACTGTCGTCAGGTCGTGACCGGAGGAAGAGTGCGACGACGTCCTGAACTTCGCATGAGTGTCCTGCTCGGACGCCGTCTACGCAGCCCGCGAAGCTCACACGCTTCCGTGCTCTGCGCCAGGCCCGCACTCAGCTAAGACCACACACCGACCAGCGGCTATCTGGCGTCGAGAGGGAGGGTGAGGCGCTGGTGGCTGCTTACGCTCATCCTCGCGTCCACATGCGCGAGCCGCAGCGCCGCTTTCTTCGGAGGAGGAGAGCGCCTCGACGCAGACCCGCCACTCAAGCGCAGGCGGACTCGCCTGGATCACGCGGTCAGCGCATCGACTCACGACGCCGCGCCCGGCTCCACCGAGGACTCCCACGAGGCTCGACCACGCACTGCCCGGCTGGCCCAGGCGCACGAGGCGTGGACCCGTCCAACTTCAAGCACGCTCACCAAGGTCGCTGCAACAACATGCTGAGGGCAAGGACCGCGCCGAGAGGTGACTTGGGCAGGACCAGGTCTCACCCGTGGTGGTGGAGTGCCTGCTTCCTTTCCGCCTTTCCGGAGTGATGGCGGAAAATCCACAAACCCCTCCTGGTCGGACCACCCCCGCCCGCGCTGGATTCCTCCTCCCCGGCATTTCACGTGCCTTGAAATGGCGCGGATGCGACTCTGAAATGCGGACATTTGTTTGCGAAATCGCGTGAAAATTCCGCGCTGCGCGATCTGGGCTCACAATCACCGAGATCGCCCGTGTCGTGGGCGCCCAAGGGGCGCCGTCTCACCGCGCCTGGCGGACGCCCGGCTGACCTATCAGCGGCCCAGCAGGTGGGACAGAGAGGGCGCTGCCGTCGGTGAGCTGCTGTCGCGTCCCTACCCGCAGATGGGCTTCTGTAGCTCGCCTGCGGCCCGCTCCGGGCTGGTCCGGATCCGCTTCGACAGCTGCAACGGGAGGTACGCAGCGGGCGCGTTCTGATGCCGGTCAGGAACGCTGAGACGCGGGGCGTGATCGCCCGTCGCTGCCCTGTACTGTCTGCGCCATTCTCCTGGAGGTGATCGTCTGAGATTTCACGAGACCCCGGCGTCTCTGGTCGTTCCCATCGACGATGCTGAGTCTTGCTACAACCTGGCCGTCGTAGGACCTTGAGCGATCAAGGAGTCCCCTGCGCCCAGCACGGCCAGTACCGGCCTGTCGTCGCCAGCGTCCGCACGAGCGCGAGATCGGCCGGCAACCACACCTGGCAGGCCGCGAAGGCTCTCGGCTGGGAGCACATCGCGGTCTCACGCAGATCGATGGTAGACGATGCGAAGAGGGCCGCCAGGATCGTCCTTGGTGGACAATCGCACCGCTAACGACATCGCCGGCTACGACGACGCCGCTCTGGCTGAGCTGCTCTCCTCCCCACGGACCTGGCCGGGACCGGCTACGGCGACGCCTTTCTGGCGGGAGCGCCTCCCACCGGCGAGGAGCCTCGCCGCACTGACCGACGTCGACGCCGCCGCATGTACCCAAGGCGAGGACCACGCGCTGTCTCGGGGACGTGATGTGGCACCTGGGAGACTCCCTCCTGCCTGGTCAGGGACGCCACCGACGCACCGACGCGGTCCCTCGCGGTCCCTGGGCGACGAGCGCGCCGACTGCGGTGGACCGACCCTCCGTACGGCGTGAGACTACTCCGGCGCCGCCGCTCGATCAAGAATGACTCACTCTGAGGACCCACCAGACCTGCTGTGCAGGGCCTCGTCACCATCATGACTGCAAGCCGTCCAGAGGCCCCGGTCTCACTACGTCGCGCACTGCTACACCGACTGCAGAGGCTGCCTTCCAGGCTAGCAATGATGTCCGCCGGAATCCGAGTCCGCCAGCATCTCTTCGTGGCGGGCTGAGAACACACTCGTGGCTTAGCGCTCCGACTACCAATGGCGCCACGAGCCCATCTGCGACGGGACACACGCCCGCTGAGGACAAGGACTTCAGGACCCGGCTCGCTCTTACCCACGAGGGCCTCAGTTTTGCGCTGCGCCCAGGCGGCGAGGGGCCGCCTCGACGCGGCGGACCCGGCTGGTATGGCGGCCGCCGCTGACGCCGCGCCACGGTCTCGAGGGTCCCCAAGCCGCCCGCAACGGACCACCGCGACGATGGTAGCCCGTCGAGCCTCATCGCTGAATAAGCTCACTCGACTTCCCGCCTCGCCCGGCGGCCTGGTCCTGGACCTCTTCGAGGCTCGGCTCAACCCTCCTCGCAGGCCCACCACCGCTCGGGCCGCGCGCGTTCCCTGTCGAGCTCGACAGGCGCTACGCCGACGCTCTGCATCTGCGCCGCGCTGGCAGAGTGCACCAGGAATCCTGCCGTCCGGCGAAGGCGAGCCCATCGACTTCTGGCGGCGCAGGAGGAACCGTGACCCCCGCCGGCGCACCAAGGCACGCGTGCTGACCGACCGGAGCCTCTGAGGCACAGATCGCTGACCACCTGTGCCTGCCCGACGTCGACGCCGTCCGCAGGAGATCCCAACGCGCTCGCGGCCCGTCCGGACGCGGATATCCCGGAGACGCTTTCCCTCGAGTTGCGCGCACTGGACCCGCCCGCACGCATGGCGGGTCACGCTGCAGGCGACAGCGGGCAGCCTCGCGGTGGACCGGATCCATGAGACTCTCGGAGCAGCGCATGAGACTCCTGGACGGCGCTGCAGCATCGCCGTCATGCGTGGCTGACACCGGCGTCGCTGAAAGCGCGGGCTGCCCATTACCTTTGCAGCGTGGCGGGCGATTGGGTGAGAGGAGTGACACCGTGTCTCCTACCCACCACCACCCGAGTCCCACGGAGGAGGATGTCGGCCCAGGTGTGGTGTGACACCCTGGAGGCTCTACTGCGCGCGTGCTGCGAAGGTCGCCGGCCACTCTTCTGGAGTGAGTACCGCCAGGCGGTCGCTATAGCCCGCCGAGGCTCGCGCGCGCTCGACGATGAGCAGATCATCGTCGGGGACGCCAAAAGGCTCGATCGCTCACCCGGCGATCGCCATCCGGGCGCCGCGCTGGGCGGAGACGACCATCGGCTCGTGAGGACCGCTCTCAAGCCACCGCTGCGCCGCGAGGGCAATTCCTGCGACCAGGGGTTCATGGTCCGCAAGACCGGACAAAGCCGTCGACGCCGCGTCGAGCTGCCAGCGGCGAGTTCCCGCACTACGCCGGCGCGCGGTGGCCGCGACCATGACTGGCTGGATCATCGGCGAGGTCAGCGCGCTGGCGGAGAGGTCGCTCGCCGTGCCGCCCACGGCCCGATCCCACCCGTACAAGACGCTGGAGAAGCTCGGTCTCACCCCCGACTCTGCAGGAGGCCGTCGACGACGTCCCTGACGCTGATATGGCGCCGAAGCGGCTTGCAGCGACCCCAATAGACGCGTGGATGAAGGCCAATGGAGCCTGGCGCACTGCGTGCCGCTGGAGCCCAGACTCCTGGACCGCGCGCTACGTCCCCTGACCCCGAGACGTCCAGGAGGCTTCGAGTCACCGAGTTCGCTCTTGTCTTCCATCGGCGTCGAGCTTCCACCCTGGCAGAGAGTGGCTGCTGATCCACGCCCTGGAGACCCTCTGATGGTCTCTCCGGACCTGCGCCGCGTCATCGTCCTCGTGGCCCGCCAGAACTGGCAAGTCCCTCCTGGCGACCGTGCTGGCCGCCTCAGGTGGCTCTTCGTCGACTCACGCCAGCACGCACCGACAAAGGTCACGCTCCTGGACTTCAAGATCGTCGGCACCGCCCAGAACCTCGATGTCGCCCGCGGCCTGGGACCGCATCAAGAACTGGTGCAGCAAACCCTCCACTGGTCGGAGGAACGGCGAGTCCCCATCATCCCGCCATTGCGAGGCCGGCCACCGCCGCCGTCACCGACACCAACGGCAAGTGGAACGCACCGCCTGAGCGCGCCTCGCTGCCCACCACGAGATCCAGCGCCGCCAGCTCCGCTCGCGCGGTAAGCCTGCAGCCAGTCCTCGCCAGGTGGATGAGCTGCGCGAGCGAGAAGACGTGGGAGGCCTGGAACGCGGTCGGCACAGGACGGCGAAGCCGTTCCTGGCCGGGACAACTGTGGGGCATCTCGAACGCCCGGAACGCTGAAGTCGGTCGTGCTGCTCCAAGCGGCGGAGGTCGGCCTGCGTCTCACTCGAGTGAGGACCGCTACGTCGCGCCGGAATCGCGGCGGCCGAGGAGTACGCCAGCGAGTCCCACGCACGACACGTCAGTCGGCCTGTTCGGAGTGGTCCGCGCCGGACGGGTGCGGTCGACGACGTCTGACGGCATCCCGGCAGGCCAACCGTCGATCGCTGCATGACTCCAATCACGGTGGCCTCGTGCATCCCGGACGATGAGTCGATGACTGTCGCGGCCTACCGCACCGAGGCAGGTGCCAGGTGCTGCAATGGTTTGCCGCCCTGGTTGGCGCACTACGTGCGCGTGAAGGACTTCGAGGACACGCACCTGCCGCGGCCGACGTGCTGAGCGATGATGCGAGGGCGCATGCACTGTGTGCATCGACACCTCCCAGGACCGGTCGATGACCACCATACGCCTCGGCTGGTCAGTTCTAACGGCGTGGCGCCCGTTCACGACAGTGTGGGCACAGCGAGCGGGCATGATGTGGCTCCCTGCCTGCCTCGCACCGACCTGAAAGCTCAGGAGTCCGGCCGCTGGAGGTCGCCTTCCGCAGACCAAGGGGTGCCCGGCCATGGAGTTCGCCAGCCCGCTGGAGACGCCGGCCGCACCGTCCACGCCGTCGACGGCGCCCACATCGGCCATCGCCACAGGCCCGCTTCCGCGACCGGATACGGCGACGGGCAGCTGGCTGACTCGATGGACCAGCCGGTGGCTCGCCTGCGATCGAGGCGCGTCACTTCCAGAGTACGCCGAGAACGACGCCTGGTCCGGGTGAAGTCGCCGACAGACATCTCCCCGATCGTAGCTGAGACCGTCGCGCTCCTACGGCCTCGAGCTCTGCGCGCGCCCGACGAGCCCGATCCGATCTCCACCGACTCCGGCTGCGGTCGTCCTGCCGTGACGACGTCCCGCCAAAACCCCGCGCTCGGTGACTGGCGGCGAGAACCTGCGCGACGTCCGCTGACAAGTGACGGCCCTGATGGGAGGTGTGGTGACCCAGTGACCCGTGAAGTCGGCTACGGTAGATCTCCACACTGGCGTCCTGGGGGACCCTCGCGCAGGACACCGCCGAGACCAATCCCGACCTGGCCTGGCACAGCCAGCGTCGCCGTCGCCTTCGACAAGATGCGCTGAGAGGACTCCCAGGTCTCCTCCGTGCTGCGCGCAGTGACCCCGCCCGCGTACGCTCAGCCACTTGGGCTATCGACACGGGCGTCCGGCGAGGTCGTCGACCTCAGTCGCGTCCGACTTGGGCCTGCATGGGCATGGTCGCCCGCCTGCAGCACCAGCTCCGGCACTCGCGGCCGGTTCTCCTGGGCAGAGCACCCGCGCCTGGCCGACCGAGCCTCGGGCCCGGACACGCCTTCTTCGAGCAGGTGGCCGACGTCAGCGGAGATGACAGGCTGGCTCACCTTGCCGGCTCGCGCGCGCTCACGGACGATCCTCGGCGATGAAGGTCGACGTTAGCACGGTGGACTGGCGTGGATGCGACGCTCGCGGACTCCGGCCGCAGTCGGATCCAGGTCTCGCCTGGTCGCCGGCCGCCAGCGATCGTGAGGGCGGTGGCTTCGTCGCCGGTCCCTGCTGCGCAGCGCGGCCGGAAACTGGCTGCTCGCACAGGACGGGATGCTGAAACAGCACAGGCCATGACGCGTCGAGCTGTCAACGGCCTGTGCGTCAGCGTCGTTCTCACCGGCGCGCGCACCCGGAAAGGCCAGCGTGCAGGAGACCAGTGACCGGAGCAGGAGAAGGACGCGGGCCCTCAAGGTTGCCACCAGCTTCCTGAGCCGGAGGAGGTTCGCAGGAGTCGCCCATCGCTACTGCGACCCTCGGACCTCGCAAAGCGTCTCGAAGGACCTCCCGCTGGACACCGACGGGCTGATCCGCTACCACGACGAGCAGATAGCCCGCTCCGTCCTGCGCACTTCTCTCAACTCCGGCACCGAGACCGGCTCTGGGCCTCGGCTCGACGTTCGCCGACTTCTTCACCCAGTCACTCAACGCCGTCGCACTGCACATCGCCGACGTCGTCGGCAGCACGTCATCGAGAGTCTCTCTCGTATGGACCTCAACTGGGGACCCGAGGAACCCGCACCACGTCTCCTGGTGGTCGAGCCGATCGGCCAGGAGCGCCCACGCCACCGCTGATGCCATCTGGGCACTTCTGGGCTGGACGCGGCCGTCATCAAACCTGATGACGCGACGCCTACATGCGAACCTTGAGTACGGCCTGCCGCGCTGTTCCAGCCTGCGAAGATGTCAGCGAGGAGGAGCCCGCACTGCGGCTCCCTCCAGCACTACCGGAACCGGACTCGATGTACGGCTTCGGACGGCGCCTGGGCATCGACGAGGTGGCCGACCCTGACGACGACGGCCCACAAGCTGCGCACGGAACTAGTCTCAGCCGCCTGCCTCACGCGACGCACACCGACCACACTCCACGATGAAAGCGGAGCCCCGCACGCCCGCGCCAAGATCGACTCAGCACCCGGCCGCAGCCGCTGACGATGGCGCAGCGCTGCATCCCCGTCGCCCGCTGACATCACCCTCTACGGCACCATCGGCGCCGACCTGTGGGGCGACGGACTCTCCGCCTCGACCTCGCCCGTGCAGATCGCTGATCCTCGACGTCGAACAGAGCTCAACGTCTACGTCCAACAGCTCCCTGGCGGGAGCCGCCTGGGACGGCCTGGCTGGCCATCGCGAACGCCCTGCGCCGCCATGCGGCGAAGGTGACCGTCACCGTCGACGCGCTCGCGGCATCGGCTGCCTCGGTGATCGCGCTTGGCCCGGCGACTGGATCAAGGTCATGTGAATCGCGGCGGCAGCTGATGATCCATGCTGACGCCTCGGGCTGGTGCATCGGGAACGCTGAGGCGGCGATGGCGGAGACCGCGCGGTCCTGGTCCAAGCTCTCCGGCTCCTATGCGGCCGCCATGCGCGGCCCGCGCCGGGGCTAACACTTCGAGGACTGGCGGGCCCGCATGCGGGCGGAGACCTGCACTAGGCGGCCGCGAGGGCGTACCTCGCAGCCTGCGGCTGCGAGGTGGGTCGATGCTCCAACGCCAGCCGAGGCCCGCTTCGACATTACGTCCGGCTTCCGCTGCCGCGCGCCACACCAGCCCCCGTATCCAGAAGCTTCCGGCGTCCGAGCGGAGGACCACACCACCACCCATCCGAGAGGAAATCACCATCGCGGCTGGTGAGGCTCAAGGACGGCCTGCGTGACCGGCCCGGCCTCGCCGAGGACGTCGCGCGACCGCCATTCTCGCGGCCCTGGACGGGCGCCTGCCGTCTCCACCACGCGATCGAGGCCGCCTGCCGGCACCTGCCTGGTCGACCAGGCCGCGCTGGATGACCCGAAGGCGGCCCGCCGAGGTGCGCACGGCCCTCGCGGTCCTGACTCGGAGCGCCGGGACAAGATCGTCGGCGACGCGGCCAGGGACGGCTCGGAGCCGCAGCGCGGCGCGCGCGCGCACTGCGCGCAATAGCCGACATGTGAGGAGTGGGCGCAAGACGCTGCTCCTCCCTGCTTGCACGCCGTCTGTCGCCGGGGTCGGCGTCGGAGCCGGGCAACGAGACCACCACCGAGGACGATCGCCTCTACGCCGCCGCGTGGGCAGCAAGGAGAACTGAGATGGCGCTGACTACCTGCCCGGCACCTCCCGCCGTCAGGCGATCTCTGGCCGCCTCGCGAAGGTCATCGGCGGACGCCTGGTCGCCGTGACCGGCGCCGGAACCGACCAGCGCCCGCTGCCGACAGCGGCGCCGTGGTCGTGGCGTAGCCGCGCTTCGACGCGTGCACCGGAGAGAGGCGCACCGCCCACCGCGGCGGTGTCCAGCGTCTGCGCGCAGCCGCCGCTATCGCTGCCGCCGCCGGCACCCAGGTCTGCGCTGGCCGCAGACGGCAAGGTCACCGGCACCGGCACCCGCGCAGATCGCTTTCATAATTGAGCCGCCGTCACCAAGGCCGACTGACATGCCGTCGAGATCGCTCTCGGCTGGAGAAAGGAGAGCAGTCCCATGGCCCTACACCCACATTGCTCACCCTTCGACAAGACACTGACCCGGAGGCAGGTCCATCCCAAGCCTCTCGGCCTCAGCTGATCGCCAAGCGCCTGGCAGACATCACCCAGATGCGTTGTCCTCGCGGACTGCCTGCTCTCGGTCGCCTTCCGATGCCACCGGCGCAGCGAGTCTTCTACGAGACCGGCGAGGAGAGCTTCGTCTCCCGACGCTGCGGTCACGTCGCACACCAGCTCTGAGTGACTAGGGCATTTGTCCTGACCACCGGAGAGATCGCCGCCGCCCGGCACCGCTTCAAGCGGGCATCTCCACCGACGTCACGGACGGGAAGATCTCCCGCGAGGGCATCGCCGTCGTCAGCAAGGGCCCTGGCCCGCCTGGGCAACGTCATCATCCGCTACCGTCGACACGGGTCGGCTGAGTCATCTCCTCCATGTCACTCCACCAGAGACGTCCGCGCTTTGGGGACACGGTGCCGCTGCTGTCGAGGCCGTCACCCGCATCCGAAACGCCCGCGCCGAGCTCGGCGCGCCTGGACCTGTCCACGATCGTACTCGGCGCCCAGTGCATGCCAAGTCTCATCAGCGCATGCTGGTCGACAAAGGCGCTCTGCCGCGCGAGAACGCCAACCCCGCGCTCAACGCTACCATGCCCGTCGACGCCCTGGCCCGCATGGGACGACCTCGCCACACGTCACCGGCCCAGGGGCCCGTGGCTGTTCGACTGCGAGCAGCCGGAGGCATGCAGCGACGAGAAGCTCAACCTGCGCGGATACGCCAGGCGCCGCGGCACCAGCATCGAGTCCTGTCCACAGCGCACCGAGGCGCGGCGGCTACGACCCGCGCGCGGCCGCCGTGTCACTGTCGTCGTCCCGCGACCCGGCCGGCCGCGTCCGCATCACTGGGACAGCGAACCTCTGATGGGCGCGTACACGCGCGCAGCGCCATCACGCGCAAGCGTCGTCGGCGCAGCGTCGCTCCTGGCCACCGAGTGATCGCTCGGAGCGCCATCTCTACCGAGGAACGGTCTCCCCGCCTCCGCCTTCACCGAGGGCCCTCAGTCGCCCACGCCGTCGAGCTCCAGGCCCGTGGTTGCCACCGTCCCAGAGACCGTCTCCACCGGTCCCAGAGACGGGTGAAGGCGAGGCGACGGCGAGAGAGACGACTGACCCTCGCCCAGGGTGACGGCGGCAAACCCAGCGGCAAGAGACCGCCGGCGCTTCGCGTGCAAGCAGTGACCTAAGTGTGAGTGGGCAAGGGTGACGATCGCTGTTGGACCTGGCGTGTCCGGACAAGACCCTGGCTCGCGCTGTCCTGATCCACGGTCGCGTCATCGCCCGTGCCTTCCAGTCCCTGGACGGTGGGGACGCGTCGACGCACTCAGCGCATCCTCGACGCCGCCAGAGAGCCGCCGGCGCGGAAGACCGCCGCCTGGTCTCCCAGTCCGTGAGGAACGCCCGGAGCCACCTACGTGTCCTCCACTGAGGCCGCGCGTCCTGGTTCACCGAGGACGATAGGCGGGCGCTGCGCTCCCCGTGCCGCAGTCGCATCGCTGTCCTCCCAGGGCCACCCCATGGGCCGCTTCCCGGCCCCCGTCGACGGCGGATCCGGCGCGTGTGGCTCCGGAGGAGGGAGACCTGATGGTCTTCCCTCACGCTTCCACACGCCGCAGGCTGCAAGGTGCCTGACTCGTCAACCCCCGCCGAGATGATCGGGTCATTGGGACACCACCAACGCAGACATCGAGGCTCCACGGGTTCCTGACCCCAGGAGTCCGACGTGAACGCTCGTCAGGTCCGGAGGTGTCCACAACCGCGACCCTCTACGTCGAGGACACGCCGCCTGGACGTAGCCAGAGGCGACCCCATCACCGACGCGCCCACTTCATGGCGCGTCGACGGCTTCCCTGCCACACCTAAGAACCCGTTCGCGGATGGCGGCCCTACCTCGTGATCCGGCCAAGGAGGTACGCGCGGCTGATGCACAGCACTCTGAGATCCGCTTCAACGCGAGGTTCTTTCTTGACCAGATCCTCAAAAGTCCCAGCAGGTCGCCCACCGCGCCCTCACCGGGCGCCAGCCGAGCTTTCGCACACCGAGCCGCAAGGCCACATTTTGCCCCAGTGGACACGCGCTCACTACCGACGCATCGTCGCCCGAGAGCTGAGGACACCGCCCACGCAAGACGTTCACGTGGTCGGCACCCGACGCGGAGACGATGCGCTGGATCTGGGCCAAGACCGGCAACCTGCTTGCGCACCGAGAGCGGAGGGAGACCTGATGACCCGCGTCCTCACCAGACCTGAGCTGCGTCACCGCCCACCTACATGGACGCGCTGCTCGCCGCCGAGGGGCTAGACGTCGAGGTGGGACTCCGCGAACCGACCGATCTCACGCTGGGCTGAGAGGCCCGCTCGCCGTCGTCCGCGACGACTCAGGAAACGTCAGAACCTCGGGTGTCGGTCTCTCCGCCAGGTAGGTGTCCAGCGTCCTGGCGGGCACTCCGAAATGAACGACCTGAGGCCCGGCGCCGTCGCGCCTGGTTCATGCCATCGCCACAGACGACGAGATCGCGCTCGCGGCGGGCTCTCCCCATCGCCGCAGTGATCTCCTCGGGCTGCAACGGCCCTACCCGGTCGAGGACGCCCAGGACGTCTCCCTGCCGCTACTCCACCCTCTTACTACCGCGTGGTGGGCACCTGCAGCCCACCCGACCTGCAGCACCACTCTCTTCGCCCGCCTGACCGGGGCGACTGCTCACGAAAGGAAACCCCACTGGCGCTCCTGCACCGCCGACGACCTTCGACGACCTCAGCGAGGGTGAGGCATCGATCACCGGCTTTGGCCGCCTCTCTGCCCCGCTCGCGGCCACGGCAGCGCTCATCGCCGACAGGGACATGGGCATTGACCCGACATCACCTTCCTCAGCGGCCTCACCGACGACTTGGCCTCTACAAGGGAGGACGGCGGCGGCGCTGAGGAAAGGCGCGACATTTCAGGGACGCCACCGAGTTCTTCCAGCAGGGATAAGCAAGTTCCCGGAGAGTCCACACAGACCGTCAAGACGTCGGCCTGGCCGAGGACCGAGCCCCAACGTCAACGCCCTGATCGGTACGGCAAGGAGCTGACGCCAACGCGGCGTCAGTCCACGTCGACTCCTCCACGCAGCCCGCTCGCTGCTGTTCCGCGCATCACGCTACAGAACGGGACGCGAGCTGCGCCGTCTCGGCGTCGTCGCATCAGGAGGTCGAGGTCGATCTCAGGAGGAGCGCGGCAGCGTCAAGGCCAAGTCCGTGACGCTTGCGTGGTAACGGACCCCCTCCTCAAAGAACGCCCCCTTCAAGAAGTGGCTGCAGGCATCCCCGGAGGCATCAAGGTCCACATCGCGCCGTCACAGCCCAGGTCATAGGGTCAACACGAGCGTCCGGCTTCGCACACCACCGAGCTCGCTGCCGGCCAGGTCGTCACATGGACCACCTCCGACATGACAGTGCACCGTCGTCGACGGCTCGAGTCACCGGGCGTCGCCGTCGGAACGCCATCGCGCCGCCAGTCGGAGGCAGCAGGAAAGGCCACCATGCAGTCACCGGTAGGGCCGCCTGACGCACGCAATGACCGCCGGCTGACTGGGATCGGGGACCTCCCGCCGGCCCTTTTACCACCCCACAACCACACACCCTGCACTAATCCCCGACAAGGAGACCCCGTGACCACCCCGATGCCGCCACCCCCGACGCATACACCGCCCAGCGGTCGCGGACTCTGATCACCTGGGACGAAACCGCAAGAAACAGCCGCCATCCAACGGTCCGCCGACAGCACGCTGGCATCAGCACGTCGTCGGCGACGGTCACTTCACTTGGGACGCCTTCGACGGCCGCATCATCAAGACCCCGTCAAGATCACCGTCGCGCCCTGGAGAAGGTCTCGAGAGCTGACTAAACGCCGGAGACGAGGGTCGAACTCAGATCCGCCAGATCCTGACCCTCCTCAGCGACCAGGCCAGCGCCGACTACAATACAACGCCGACCTCATCTCCCGTGACCGACTACGCCACCAAGTGCTTCGTCAAAGGTCTGAGCGCGTCACTCAAAGGTCACATGGGAATGACTGGTTGGTCAGCATCCACCAGGAGCACCCACAAGCTCTCCCCGCAACCATGCGTAGAGATACGGGGTTCCCCTGGGGATGCCTCGGCCAGCCACAGGCCCTGATCGCCGAAGCCGTCGCCCTGGACCAAGGCCGCGCTCAGCGACCTCCACGCAGCTTGCCAGGCACGCCGGATGGAGTTCCCGGCCACGGTGCCGGGCTGACTCGATGCTGCAGGTGGATCCCAAGTACGCCAAGATACGTCCTTCCCGCACAGTCCTGCGTATTTGGGCGCGCGCGGTGAGTGCAAGACGGTCCGGAGTGACGAGGCGCTGGTAGCCAAGGTCCAGGCTCGAGATGGAGTGCAGCGTGTGTTTCACGTTCTCGTCCTGACAAGTTTCGTATGTCGTCCGGAGGTCAGTCTCGGCCGCTGCGCCACCGTCTTCCCAGTGATGAAGCGGCTTCCGCCGGAGGGTCGCCTTCAGGAGGGTCCAGGGGCGCTGGGGATGCGGCGCCTTGCTTCAAGCCGGGCCTTTCAGGGACCCGGGCGTCGTGGGTGCACCTCTCGTGCAGGAGACCTCGCGGCTTCTCTGCCGCGATGAAGGGCGCTGAGCGATGGCGTCAAGCGTCTTGCCGCCGACGTGGCCTCCTGCGTCCAGTGGAGCCTGGGTCAAAGGCCTCGCCTGACCGAGCAGGATGCGGCCGAAGGTCACCGTGGCTGAGGCCCGCTGGCTGGCGTGCGCGCTCGCAACGCGCAGTGCCCGGCCGCCGTCGTCGCTGCGGAGGGCGCGTAGCTGCAGCCTGCCGGCGCGCGCGGCGCCCGCCTCTGAGACGACGGCCACGGCTGCCGGTCCGCCTGAAGGAGGCCCAGTCGGCACTGGCCTCCGTCCAGGCGCGGCGCCGCGCAGGCCTCACGCCGGAGGGCTCCTGGGCACATGGTGCAGCTAACGACAACCGGGTGAGTTCCAGGCAGGATTTTCAGGACGCGTGCGCGGCGCGTGCGTCGACACCGTCGCTGTCGCCCTCCCTGGGTGGTCTGGGCGCAGGCGGTTGTCGGTGTCCCGCTGGGGTGGTCGGCTTGCTGCGTTTCCGCGCGAAGCGCCGATTCGCTGCTCGACGGCGGCCGCCTCGGTGCGGGATCGCGTGCACGCTGGGCGGGTGCGATCCGCAAGGGCTTCGACCAGGCGTCCGCCGTGGCGGGGTCCTTTTCTCCCGGGCGATCGCGGGCATGGCGGCGAGGTCCGCCAGTGGCTCGAGGTCATTGGGATCTCTATAGCCTCGGGTCTCTCCGATCACCCGCCGTCTCATCTATCTCCTCCAAGATCAGGTCGGCTTCGGTGATCAGCATGCAGAAGATCTCCGCCCCGTTCACGCCTGCAGTGCGTGATGTCCTCGCTGCCTCTCATCGGCTCCGCCTCACGGCGTCGCGCGGCGTGATCACCGCCCGTTCGTCTCCAGCTCAGCGGCTCCTCGCTGTAGCCGGCTACCTCTCGATCGTGGCCTGCGGCTGGCGCTGCGGATCCAGGCTCGTGGGTGCTCTGGGTCCGACTCGCCTCAATGGGCTCCTCGATGGCTTTCGGCGTCCGCTCGATGTCCTCGGCTCTTTCGTCCTCAGGACCGTCGTCGAGTGGTCTCGGCAGCGGCCTCAGCGCCTCTCAGATCGGCTCGACACGGCGCCAACGCTCTCCGGCCCCGGCGACCGCCGCTGTCGGAGCTGCGGCGAAGCGGCATCGGCACCGCCCTGCGGTGGCTTTCCCGCCTGGCCGCTATCGACACGGCCAGCTGCGCGAAGCTGCGCGGCCTGGGCAGCGGCGGCGGCCTCGGTGGAGTCGATCGCATGAAACGCCACCGCTTCGGTGTGACGACGTTCCGGCCTGGGAGAAGGCCGCCACGGTCGCGGCCTCTGCCGTCGCCGCCGGTGCATGAGGCGGCGAGACAAGCCCGAGGGACGTCCTGAAGACCATCGCCAACGCCGCCGCCGCCTGCGGTACCTCCGCGCCGGAGGGAAATGGGCAGCCATCTTCAACATATGGCGGCGTCAGCGGGCAAGTGCCGATACTGCGGTCATGGGCTGCTTCGCGGACCGTGGTGTCCCGATCTGGCGGCCTTGGCCAAAGAAGCAGTACGGCGTCACTGCCTCCGAGGTCGGACATGGCCCTGAAGGGCAGTATCAGCTGAGGACTTCTCCAAGGCCGCCGCGAGCGCCTCGGGAACCGCCGCCTCGGAGATGCGCTAACACCGTCCCCGGCTGCGATGAAGAACCTCATGGCCTCAATCTCCCGTATCGGGAGCGGGCCTGCATGGAGGGCGTTCTATCCGCTGATCAGCACGACGAGTCAACAACCCAACGTTAAGTCGCTTGCTGCCTCTGGAGGAGAAGGCGCGAAAACCATCGGCGAGTGAAGTCGGCCAGAAGGTCGCTGTTCGTCGAGTAAACCTCTCCCACAGGTTCGCGGGTCTGTCTCGCTGGCAACGCGTCTATCGCAGTCGGCGGCTTCATAGCAACATCAAGTTGCGGTCATCGGTCCTCTGGCCCGGCGCCTTCCCGGCATTGGGATCCGCTGGCTACCGGGCTGCTGACGAAGATCCTGTACTGCACGACCTGCTGCCGGGCCTGGGCGGGGCGATGGGAGATCCTTCTCCCGCCGATCGGGCTGCTGGTCGGCGCGCCCGCCACCTGGTCGCTACGTCCGCTGCAGCTCCAGTCCGCCCTGGGTGGCCCGTCGCGGTGTTTTCGGGCGCTGGACAGGTCGTGCACGTCTCTACAGCCGGTCGCGGCTTCCTGCCCGATACAGCTCCTGCTCGTGACGGGTGGTCGCGCCGCCCTGTCCTGACGCACCGGTGTCGCTGGCTCCGGTGATCGTCGGGTTGTCCAGACGCGGGGGCAGATGGCGGCCCGGAATTGCGCCGGTGCACGCCGATCCTGGCCTCGTTGGCCCAGCGTGATCGCCCAGCCGTTACCGCCGCTGGTGCAGGTGGTATGGCGATCCGCGCCGCACCGCCCGCGTCGGTGCTCCAAGCGCTGCTGCCGTAGTCTTCACGCAGATCATCGCGCTGGTCGCGGTAACGGCTCCAGCCGCCGCCGATGCCTCATCCCGTGACTTCGTGCAGATCGCCGGCGTGATTGTGAGATCCCGCCGGTTCTGGTGCGCGGATCGTCGCGCGCGCCATCCTGCCACCGCCTGCATGTCGGTTGTCCAGGCGCATTGATCCTGCGTCGTCGCACGGTGGTCTCGGCTACGGCATACAGATCGTGCGGGCGATCCTGCCTTCATCACTGCCACCGATCGCCTTGGCTCATATTGCGTTGCTCTCCTGCCGCCGCTTGCGTGGTTGTTCGCCGCTGTGAGTCACCCGGTGATCCAGCTAGCGCGAGTCCGTCAGCAACCCTGATTGCCAGCCATCATGGGACTGCGCGCGTCCTGCGGGGCCTGGAGTCAACTCGTCGTCGGCGTCTTCTACCGGGAACTGGTCTCAGGCGTGGCAGTCGCCAGGATCTTCTCGGCGCAGTTCCAAAGCCATCTGAGGCTGGTCAAGGGCGCGCGTTCATGAGCCGTGTTCGGGGGATCCCGTGCAACGCCACTGCGGGGCATCTTTTCACCCGGTGCAGGGAAGCTGGCTGCTGAGCGCGGGTAGTAGCGTCATCAACGGTCTGCTCCAGCGGAATCCGGCTCCGATGATCGGCAGGGTCAAAAACACAGCTGAGCAGCCTGACCAGCACTGCGCTGCATCCTGGAGGGGCGCGGTCCTGAAGGAACAAGGTCATCCTGAACCTGCTGGCGCTGCTCATGGCGGACCGGTTTTCCAGCACAGGGACTGGAGCAGCGCTATGGCGCCATCCGCCTCCTCCTGAGCGTTCTCGAGGTCCCTGAACCTCACCGCCTCCACTTCCTCCCGGGCAGGCCTCGTCGGCCGCTGCACAGGCCCGGGTGGAGGAGCGAAGGTGAATCAGAGTTCCACATCGTGGCCTCGGACGGAGGTGTCGCACCCGCCAGATGGGTAGCCCAGTGAAGACGGAGAGCTGCGATGGGGGTGGTCTAACCGTAGCCATGTTGCTGTCCTGAGTCACACTGTGGGCGAGGACGGTGACACCATTGCCTTTGATGCCACTGGCCCCGCCTCCGGATACGGATGGGACTGGCACTCGGCGTCGACAGGATGCATGGAGGGTGGTGGACGGCCCTGGCCCCCAGGGCCGAGGCCGTCGAGCGCCTGCAGGCCGATGGTGCGTTCGCGCCCCTGTCTCGCTTGTGGCGCCCGCGTCCTCACTCGTCGTTGCCCACCACCGTGGGACCTCTCCTGAGGAGTCTCAGCAGGCCGCGACCGCATGCCTCCCTGATCGAGGATGGGTGAGGATCGTGGTAGAGGAAGCCCGAACCAGCCACGTCTCGCGGCTTCCTGTCCTCCACCCAGGACTCACCCACGTGTCCCCGACGAGGTCGACGCACCTCATCTTCACCCTGCCCGGACCCCATTAAGTACCGGGAGGGCCGGGCAGTGACGACGAGGACCTCCGCATGGGAGGTCCTGGAAGGCAGATGGGCCCCCAGCTCACGAGGAGGGCCCTTCACCGTCTTCGACCAGGCCGCTCACCCTGAGGTCATGTCCACAACGTCGCCGTCAGCCTGCTTCACCGGAGTCGGTGCCGCGCGTCCTCGCCCCTGTGCGAGAACCGAGGCATCCAGGCCGTGTGGCCGGTCCTGGAGGCCGACGGCCCGATCTCCTGGGCCAGGTGGGTCTGCCGCGACCACGTTGTCCAGTGGCATCACCGGTCGCAGCTGGGTCCATGTTGCGATCAACCCCAGGACGGCTCTGTCGACATCGGCGGCGTCCGCTATGGCCACCGGCCTCACGCATGACGACTTCTTCCAGCTACCTCCTGAACCTCGACTGTCGCCGTCGAGGCCGACCGCGAAGCGACACTGAGAGTGAGGGTGGCTAGCGGATGGACGGTGGTACCATCTTCGACACAGTCTCAGGACACCGCCTAGGCCGACTCCCCGCACAGTCCTGGAAATGGAGCCTGCAGTATCCTGCCCGGATCCTCGAGGTCACGGTCAGGCTCACCCAGGACATCGTCGGTCTCGACCTGCGCGAACGAACCAGACCATGGCGAACTGTCCTCGCCGTCGTCTCCGGTAACCGGATCCCGGTTGCAGGCCCCATCTACAAACGCAGCTGGGACGCCGACAGCGAGAACTCGTCCATCTCGTGCGGAGACTGTCTCGACCTCCTCAAACGCCGCCTCGTGCCCCCGTAGCGCAGCGCAACTATCCCGGTGGCGAGATCCAGGATCCGATGGGAAGTGGCCACCGGATGGTCGATCAACCTGACCGACACTCCAGCGACATCGCCGCCAGCCTAGTCAGGATCCCCTGATCCACGGTCGCCTCCCCATCGTCCCGCCGTCCCCGGTCGGCGGCTCCAACGGACGCAACTACCACGGCCCGACCTGGCCACCGTCGCCTCCTCGTCTGCAAGACCTCAGCGAGGTCATCAGCGGCCCGAGTTCCTCTTCCAACCCCGCCTCGTCAACGGCGGAGATCGCACGGACGGCACATGCTCATTGGCGACCCTGAGCTCATGCTCGCCGAGCACACCTGGGACGCACGCAACCGACGCCACCCCATGGTCAAGCTCTCCGTCGAGGAGGACGCCTCCGACATGGTCTCCGATGCCTGGGAGCGGGAGGAAACCAAGAGGACTCACCGTCCTGGGCCGATACCACGACCCCTGGCCTCGAGGAAGCCGGATGGCCTCTCCGCAGTCCGTCGGTACCAGCCACCTCAGCATCCGGAGCGTCCACACTCACCGCCTCACGCCAAGTGCGGCAAACCGTCCAACGCTCACACTCCACCGAGGTCGTCTCCCCGCGGTCCGCCGTATCGACGAGGGCGGAGATCCTCGGCGACACCGTTACCCCAGGGGACCACGTCCCTGCTACGCATGGCCGACCCCATACGGGCAACAACCTCCGGTCTCTAAGGTTCTGGAAACCAGCGGCGACAAAGGAGATTGGATCACCTGCGCCTGCCGAGAGCTCATCGATCCGACATCTAGCGAGAGAACCTCGACATGCCTCTCTATCGGCCAGTCCGACTCACCGAGACATCGATCCCAGACCGCCTGGCGGACATCTCCCGCGACGTCGACGCCATGTCCGCCCTCACCTCGTCAGATCAACTCAACGATCACGCGCTTGCGGGAGACCATCAGGGCGCTTCCGATCACGGTGACTGTCCACGGACGCCAAAACGGCTTCGACGTAACCTCAGTCGAGCAGGACATCCTCGTGACCACCTACGCGGTCCCTGAAGGACAAGACTCACGCATCGGTATTCGCGGGACCGCAGGCTTTTATAACGCAGGCGCCTGCAGCGACCACGCCGGATTCAAGATCCGCATCGCCTCAATGAAAAGCCAGTTCCCTACCCAAGTCCGCAGGAAACATGGACACCTACCAGCTCGGAGGAGTCTTCAGCGCCAACGTCGACGTCACTCCCGGAGGGAGCATCGAGATCGCCGCCGTCGCAGGAGCCGGCAAGACCCTCGGCAGCGGTGCCACCAACTGGGCAACTATCGACGCCGTCGTCACCTTCAACCCCTGATAGGAGAAACACATGGCGAACCAACGCGAATCGTCTCCCGGCTGGGACATGGACGCAAACGCCCCAAGGGCGTTACCACCCCAGGCGATATGCGCGTCTCACCTGGAGCCCCTCTCCGCAGCGAGGGCATCGTTCTGGAAGCCGGCGCAGCTGATATCACCCGATCCACCGTCGCAATGTCCATCAGCTGGACCGCATTCACCGCAGTCATCTCTCTCCCCACTCGGAGGATGGCTCAGCCCCCGCATTGGAGCAGCAACCCAAACACTCCAACCCGGAGACACCACCTACCCCCGAAAAGACATCATCTGGGTCCGCCACCACGACTACGAACGTGACGCCTCCCACCCAGACAGCGAGGTCGAAGTCGGCTACACCACCGGCACCCCTCAGCTGCGCAGCTCACTGACCCGAGCATCCCTCGCCGGAGCGCTCTGCGGTCTTTACGATTCAGGTGCCGCGGCGCGATGAGAGGCTCGGACATTTCTGCTGCACTAATCAGGCGGGCGCGGTGGACGACGCCGGTCGGGGTGATCCTTTACTGCACCCTCCGACTTCGACGCCAGGGAATCTCGTGCAGGGTGTGCGGGCGTCGGCTGATGCGCCGATCTACGTGTGGCGTTCTGACCCTCGGGGCACTCTGGTATGGGATGGTCTTCGCTGGGCGGGACCCAGTCGGTTCCGAATCGAGACCCAACAGTCCGGCGATGATGGAATCACCTACAGTCAGCCAGGTCCGAACGAAATTATGATCCTGCAAACTGGTCGAGTCTCCAACGGCACGTACGGACATGCAAATGGAGCCGGATTCTTCTCGTTCCAACCGTTCCCGCAACCATTCCCTAAAGGCCTGCATAATAATCACCATCACCAAACTGTACAACGATAGCGGGAAATTAAATTCATCTCTAATGCTGTACCCATGGTAGACAGGGCTAGACAGGACCGGGTTTCGAGTAATATTTCCCGGTGAGAAGCAATCCACTGCACACTCACTCATGTGGCAGGGCTATCGGCTACCGACAGCCAGCCTATCAACTCTCCCCGCGCCAGTCTGGTGGCGGGGTTTTCTGTTCCCAGAATCAGGAAGTGATCTGTATGTCTGTCGCGTCAGTCGCAGCCCGCATCGCGCGCCGTATCTGTGATGTGGAGGATGTTGGTTACTCGCAGCCGGATCGTAGGACGTGGTATTCTGGAGGCGGACTGGGAGGGTCACGTCAAGAGCCCGCAGAAGTGCCGACTGTTCCAGCTTGGTATGCGGGGCAGTGAATTATGGTTTGCATGATGCTTTTGGTGTCCCATGGGGGCACTGAGGCCTCCGCTCGAGATTGATGATTTCTGGACGGGCACATGAGGGGTGGCCTGGAGGCCCTGAGGCTTCCAGGAGAGGTGCCCTGGGAGGATGCCAGTCTTTACCCAGATGGTGGTTTCCAGGCGGCGATGTTGTTCTCTCGGTACAGTGAGGGAGGCCAGGGCACGTCGTCATCATCACCGACGCCGCCAACGATCTCCTCAGCGAAGCCTGATCGCCGAGGACGGCAGCATTGACGGCTACCTGGGAGATCAGACTGGGATGAGACCAGAACTGTCCCCTACTCCTCGCACCCGTACACCAGGTCGGGGGCTTGGACGAGCTGTCATCGTTTCAACAGAGACCGGTTCCTGGCCCAGTGGCCGGAGTTCGCCGAGAAGGCCCCTGACGCCCGCCCACGACGACCCCTCACGCCGGCACCGTCGACGCCGGCTCATGCTCACGGTATTGACGTCTCCTCTCACCAGGAGGGATCAACATCGCGGGCCTGTGGGCGGACTTCGTGATCGTGAAGTGCACTGAGGGCGATGGGTACACGAACCCGTGCATGGGTGCGCAGGCCCAGGCGACCTTGAGCAGCGACAAGAGGCTGGGGTTGTATCACTCGCCCGTCCCGGCGACGTCTCCGACCAGGTGTGGTACTTCCTGCCGCCGCTGCCCTATCTCGGGCGGGCGACCTTGTGGCTGGACTGGGAGGACGACGCCCCGGCCCAGGGGCCGCAGTGGGCTCTGGCGTGGCTCGACGCCGTGGCAGCTGCTACCGGCACGACGCCGGGCATCTGACATGAACGACTCGGTCCTTAGCGGCTACGGCTGGCGGGCGTCGCCGCGAGGTACCCGCTGTGGTACGCCGACCCGACGAACCACAACACCACCCACGTCGGCTACATCGACCCGGCCGTCCCCTCGCTTCGGTTCTGGGGGCAGCCGTTGGTTCACCAGTACTCCCAGAGAGGACGCCCGCCCGGCTACAGCGGGGAGCTGGACTTCAACCGGCTTCGTGACCGATCCGTCTGGGACCAGATGAAGACGACAGACTCCGTGTCTCCGTCGGCGCCGGCCAACCTGACGCTGGTCGTGGACGGTGAGTATGGGCCCGCCACGCTTCGCCGTCTCCAGGAGGTCATGGGGGCGGTGGGTACCCTGAGGTGTTCGCGGTGGCGAACCCTACGCCGCTACCTGAACAAGGCAGTGCCAGCGCACTCTGCAGCGCATGCTCACGGGGACGGACAGGCTGCCTGAGGACCGAGGCTGGGACGCCCAGCTGTTCCAGCGTCTTCCAGTACTGGGCATGGTGCTGGGTCCGGCTGGTCTCCAACTCCTGGAGCACCTTCGCACCCGGCTGGAGCTTCGGTGAGTTCATCGACGGCGAGGCAGGTCCCGCGACCTGGGCAGCCCTCCAGGAAGCCCTCAACCGCTCCAAAACGGCCTCGTTCAGGCTCATGTGACAGCCCAGGAGCAGCCACCCCACAACACCACTCACTCAGTCACCACAGCTACCGCAACCAACACCCCAAGAAAAGGATCAAGCATGAAATCGCTCATCTCGGACCCGTTCATCACCACCGTCGTCCCTAGGCATCATCTGGCCCTCATTCAGGCGGCCCTGGACCGCCCCTCGTGGACCCGGAGGCCGCCGCGTCACCTCGTCATCGGCCGCCGTCGTCCTGACGACCGGCGCGTGGGCCATCAGCGCCTACCCCTGGCGATCGAGACCCCTGGCCGCCCAGACCGGCCGCTTCTCGGCTTCGCCTGGCTCGCGTTCCAGGCCCCTGTCCCGAATCAAGATCCACGGCATCACCGTGATCGAGTGGGCCGGAATCCTCACCCCGGCGGGCGAAACCCGCACCGACTACACCCCCCGCCACGCGGCCATGCCCGAGGGCGAGCAGCACTCGTCATGATCCTGCGACCCATCCGGCCTGGAGAGATCCGGCATGGGTCACATCAGTACATTCCTTCTCACAGCCCCAGCCGGTCTGTGGGAGGGTTCCACATCGGACGACAGGGTTCCGCGCTGCGGCCCGCAGTCGAGGAGACCCGCGCAGCGATCGAGGAGATCTCGAGGCCGCGCAGCCACGAAAGAGCAGGTGACCAACCATCACCCTCAAACCTGCGCGACGACGTCTCGGAGATCCAGGTCCAGGTCGCTCAGACCCGAGAACAGCTGGCTCACCTGACCGACATGTTCGTCGCCGGTCAGCAAGCCTCCGCAGCCCGCGACGACGCACCACGCTCAAGCGTCGATTCGATAAACGCCCGCCCGAGCGGACCCACGACGCCATCTTCTCCCGCCTCCGAGACATCGAGAGCGGCAGAGGCCGCCGAGTCAGAAAGGACTGACCAATGGCCGATCCCATCGCACCGTACGGGCGCATCACCGGCCGGTGGACAGACGTGGCTGACTCACCCGCCAAGGGCTCCGTCACCGTCACAGTGACCAGACCCCGGTTGTCGTGACACCGGCGCTGGCCGCGTCATCATCGTCCAGAACACCACCACCCCCATGGACTCCCAAGGCGCCGTCTGTATCGACGTCCCTAGCTCCCGCCCATACCGACCCGCAGGCGGCTGCATGGACCTGCACTGTCTCCGTCCGTGTCCCCGGCTCCTACCACCAGACGCACATCGTCGCTGTCACCCAGGGCACCGTCACCGACATCAGTGCCTTGATCCCGTCGCTGGGCGAGCCAACCAACACCGCGCTCGCGGCTGGGCCGACGCAGCTGCGTGACTTGGTGGCGAAACTGACTGCCCGGGTCGTGGCGCTTGAGTCTGGCGCTCAGCCTCCTGGGCCCGAAGCCGCCATCGCCGTCTGGGACGACGGCGGTACTTCATCGTGATGGTTCTCTGACGATTGGAGCGACCCGTGAGTGAGATCGTCGATGTCAAGGTCTACACCGCCGCCCAGAGCGACGAGCGCTTCCAAGCGCGCGGCGACTACGCCACCAAGGCCGACGTCACGGCGTCGGCCTTCCGCTCAGTGGGCGTGTCGACGCCCTGGAGGGGAAAGTCGATGCCGCAGCCTCCAGCGAGCAGTTGGCCGGCTACGCCACTACCGTCTCGGTGGCGCAGACGATGCCACCAAGAGCGAGATGACGGCGGCTGACCACGCGCTTGGGGTGCGGATTGATGGCTTGTCGTCGAAGGTGGACGCGGCGGCCCCGAGGAGCAGCTCGGCGCCTACCTGACTAGGAGCGACGCTGAAGCCACCTACGCTACCAAGCGGGCGCTGGCAGAGGCTCAGCTCGGTGGTGGAGGCAAAGAGCCAGATCTCTCGGGCTTTGCCACCAAGCAGGAGATGCAGTCTGCCGACAGTGCTCTGAGCGGCCGTATTGATGGCTTGGTGGAGAAGGTCGACGCTGCTGCGACAAAGGCCGAGCTCGCCGGCTACCTGTCGACCGTCGAGGCCGCCACGACCTACGCCACCAAGCAGGAGGTCACGACCCGGCGTCGGCTCTGGGCGGTCGGATTGATGGCTTGTCGTCGAAGGTGGACGCGGCAGCCACGAAGGAGCAGCTCGGCGCGTATCTCACCACCGAGGCCGCTGGGACGACGTACGCCACCAAGGCCGACACGTCGTCAGCGGATACTGCACTCGGCAAGCGCATCGATGGTCTGGTGGAGAAGGTCGACGCCGCAGCGACCAAGGAGCAGCTCGCCGCATATCTCACTCCGAAGCCGCGGGTACCACCTATGCGACCAAGCAGGAGGTCACGACCTCGGCGTCGGCTTTGGGCGGTCGGATTGATGGCTTGTCGTCGAAGGTGGACGCGGCAGCCACCAAGGTCGAGCTCGCCGGCTACCTAACCACCGAGGCGGCAGGTGCGACGTACGCCACCAAGAGCGAGGTCACGTCGGTGAGCACGGCCTCGCGCGCGCGCGTCGACGCGATGCGGAAGAGCGTCGACCCGGCCGTCGCGGATCAGTCCCCGTTTCGCCGGGGCGCGCGCTACTACAGCCCGGCGTCGTACTGGTGGGCCTGACTTCTACCCTGACCAAGACGACAAGCCCGATACCCATTCCAAGTGGGGGCAACTGCTCACCATGGGGACGCGTCGGAATCGTAGTCCTCAACCGCAACTCCGGCGACTGGTCGACCTTCGACAAGGACTTCAAGGAGCAAGGGGAACGGGCGCTGTCTGCCGGTGCCCGCCGGTGCGTCTTCTACATCAAGACGCAGTACGCCGTAGCCACTCTCCCCGAGGGCGACAAGGCCCGTGAGGAGTACCCGATGCTGGTGGGCACACCGGCGAGTACATCCTCTCCCAGGTCAAGAACGCCCACGACCAGTACCCCGGCGTTCGCCAGGGCGTCTTCTGGACGAGACGATCAACGGGTGGGGAGAATAGGCATCGCGAGTCCCCTTCTACCAGAACCTGGTCGCAGAGATCCGCAGGCTCTATGGAAAAACAGTTCCTCATCGTCTGCAACGCCGGATCCAACATCTCCGAGGCGATGGTCGCCCTCGACGTCGACGTGTACATGACCTACGAGGGAACCGCAGAGAAGTTCCTCAAGGACGACCCGGCCTCTCCGCTGATGCCGGCGCACATGGCGTCCCAGCCCTCGATCCGCTGGTGGGCGGTGGTCACGACACCACGCAGGAGAACCACCAGCAGGTGTCTGCCCGTGCTGAGTCACTGGGCTACGGGCACCTCTACGTCACCGACGGCAAGCTCTGTCATGGGGCAGGAGGCCAGTGGAACCCCGACGAACTCCCTACCAGAACCTGCCTCATCATGGATCCAGGCACCCTGGTCCCGTGATCAAGGGCCACCCAGCCCTGTACACCGAGGTCCTGCGGCTTGCGCGAGGCAGCCGCCAAAGTCCGGCCCCTGGTGCTTGGCAAGAACGAGCAGATCTCGCCGGCACCCCCTCCGGCACGGTCATCGTCCGTAAGGAGCGGTAAGGGCATGCCCGTCTCATCATGGTCATGGAAGGACAGGTGGTGGACCTCCGAGAAGGTCACCTGAACGGGAACGACGCCACCGCCCGCCGGAGCAATCCTTTGTTCCCCTGGGCGGCTGACGCCAAACCAGTCACCGAGGCCAGGCAGTGGGACATCGAGTACATCTCACACGGCCGCCGCCGCATCCCAGGTGACGATCGCGCAAAACCTGTTCCGCGAGTTGGGGAGGCCGGCAACGCCGGGCCAAGAGTCCCCTAGCGACCTCGAACCTCGCGCCAGGAACCCGAATGGTGCTGACCGTCCGCATGATCCTGCACAGGGACCGCCGTCTGGGACCCCACAGTTCAGCATCCCAGACGGGAAGCCACCAGTCACGTTCCACAGGATCGCCGCCTGGCCCGCACAGGTGGAACCCACGCCCAAGCCAGCAACTCATCAGGATCCGATCTCAAGCCTCCGGCTTCGCCGTCGGAGGCGGAGGCGCGCCCTGTCGTGTCAGTCCCAGGCGGGGGACATCGCCATCCTGATGATGGCCTCCCAGTGGGGCAACACCTCGGCTCACGCACCAGCAGGCTGGACAGCAGCACAGCTCTGACGTGGGCGGACGATCGGGCTTCATCGCCGCGCTCAAGGTCACTGACCCGGCCCAGACCCAGAACGTGGCCTGACCGGCGCTACTCGCCTCAGCGGCACGAGAGCGCTGCCCTCGCCGTCCCTCACCGGCGCCGAGGACTTCACGCCCACGGCTGGCAGACGACGGTCCCTCGAGATCAGCAAGCTGTCCCTCCTGGTCTCCCCAGCAGCACGGCGCCGCCAGAGGCGGCATCGAGATGTGGACACAGGACATACAGTCCGGAGCCCACCCGACGCCCGCTCCTGGTCCGTACTCCTCGCCGGACCTCGTCGACAAGGGCCCCCAGCGTCCCTGAGAAAAATGCGCCTCAGGCATGGGCATGGGTCGACCTCACACCAGCCAAGGCCCTGACCCCACCGCCCACCGACACTGTGGAGCTCACCGCGAGACGGAACCCGGCAGGGTCCGAGTCCCTCACCGACGCCGAGGAAATACCCGCCCGCATGGCCGCGATGCCCGCCGGCTACGCCAGCGTCGACACCATGCTCAACACACACGGCTTCGCCGTCGCACACCGCGGCGGCAGCCTGTCCTGGCCAGAGGCCTCCATGCGCGCCTACACCGCAGCCGTCGCCCACGGAATCGGCGCCCTGGAGATCTCTGCCAACAGACTCGCCGACGGCGTCTGGATCCTCAACCACGATCAGACCCTCAAACGAGTCGACCCCACCGCACCAAACACCCCAGTCACCCAGATGACCTGGGCGCAGATCCAGACCTACCGGGACACAGGGAGAACCCTTCGTCCGCATCGAGCAGGTCCTCAACGCCTACGCCAGCTCCTCATGTCATCGTCCTGACCCTAGGTACTCAGCCGCCAACTGGCGAGGCGCTCGCGGCCTTGCTGCCCGAGGGTGCCAAGGACCGTGATCTGAAGTTCAGTGTTGATGCGACGTGGTTGGCCCGGCAGTGGGTCGCAGACGGTTGAGGTGCTGGGGATATTCTCATCCGGAGCATGTCACCAGGACCAGCCTCAAAGGATGGTAGGGAGCCGTGGACCTGCCTCGGCACGTCCTGGGACGCTAGCAAGGAGGTTTGGGACAAGACGTTGGCATTCGGCATGCCGGTGTGACATATCTGCCCCACGGCGACGGGCCTCACGCCACCGCCCTGGGGAAGGGTGCCGGGTGCATGGTTTCCGGCGTTGCGTCGCTCTATCCGTCCTCGGTGATTGTCAGTGCCCGCCACCCACAACAGGGTGGCGGAGCACTATTGCTGTTTTTGCCCAGCGCCAGGGCGAAGGACCAGCATAGACCGGGTGTTCTCGGAGCTACTGCATGAGCCCGCCTCATCCCTACTTTTCTCAAGGGAGACCCCATGTTCAGGTCTCAACCGGCCGCCGCTCCCTGAACGGGGTGGCGGCCTTTTCTCCGTCGCTGGTGGTGGGCGATCGCCATTGCCGTCGTCGTTCTTGGAATCTTTGGGCAACCCGCCGGGCAGCGGAGCCAAGAAGCCCACAACAGCGGCTCAGACGGCCAGCACCACACCGGCCTCTGTCACGATGCCCGATCTGTCCGGCAGTGGCTGGGGACAAGGCTGCTGAGGCGTTGACGGCGGCTGAATCACGTCCATCCCGTCATTCAAAGACGAGGCGGGCAAGGAGACGGTGGTTAGCGCTCCAACTGGTCGGTGATCAGGGCAGTCGCCGTCGGCTGGTGAGAGCGTTGCCGCCAACGTGCGCGGTGACCCTCACTGTTCACCCATGACAGTGCTGACGCTGCTGCATCCGCTGAGGCCACCAAGGCCAAGACCAGCAGGGGTTAGACGGGTGTCCGCTGCCCAGGCGTGTGGCGACGAATGGGAGTCCTCACCCAGAAGCAGTGCACCCTGTCGGCCAAGATCAAGTGCTCACTGATCGCGGATGGTACGCCCAGGAGTACAAGGCCGATGAGGACTCCTGCACATCAAGATGCGGGTCTCTGTGGACAAGGCGGACTTCATCGCTGAGTGCACCGCCTCCGGTTCCGAGGAGTCGCCGGTGGTTCAGCTCGGCCCTCATCTACTGAGCTAGGCGTAGGGGCCCCTCACACCATCAGGTGAGGGGCCCAATCTGTCAGCGCTGCCGGGGTTTTGGGCCTGGTGCGTTTGCGGGCTCAGGCGGTCGCGAGGATGTCGCGGACGTACTGGGATCGTGTCTTGCCGGCTGATGCCGCGTGCTGGTCGAGTGCCTTCAGGGTGAGCGGGCACCCGTACGTGGAGGTCGGCCATAGTCTCGTCGTACAGGCTCGGTCGTCCGCGTCCGTAGTGGTCGACGGGTCCTTCCCAGGAGCCGTCCTCTACTCAGCGGCCTTGGCGTCGAGCCCTCGGTGGTGGTGCCAAAGAGGCGTTGATCTCTGTTCTCGCTCATCTGGCTGGGGTGTAGGGGCTCACCGTGTCCTCCTTCGTGCTGACCTGATCTCGGCGGTGGTCTTCCTGGGTTGGTGGAGTCATAGCGTGGTAGATGAGCCACCCCTGGGGAGGCTCTCGGCGACCATCTGACCATGCGCCCGTCGGGCGCCGGGCCGATGGCGACCCACTGGTCCGTGTCGGCCCGGTGGATGAACTCGATGGTGCTGCCAGGCGGCCAGGACATCGCGCTCGGTCAGGTCCGGGTGCCTGCGGGTCACGCGAGAGTGGACGAGGACCTTGGCTGGGCCTGTGCTGCTCGCAGGATTATTGTGACACATATGTTCTCAGCGATTGTCACGCGGCAGCGGCGATGGCAGCGCGCAGGGGAGTCGTCGGGCAGCCGGACGTAGCGCTGGGTCGTTCCTGGGCGGGCGTGGTTGAGGACGGCGCCGACGGCGAGGAGGTCGTGGTGCCTGCGAACATCTTGGTGGCGCATCGATGGCGGAGCGTGGGCGGTCCAGCCGTCAGGAGCGCGCGAGAGATGAGCACGGAGACCGCTGGCTCCCCAGGTGGCCGTCGATCTGCTGGGAAGAGGTATCCGCGCTTGGCCTGGCGCAGGAGTGCTTTTGACGTCGTCTCGCACGACGGGGATGTAGCGACGTTTGCCACCCTTGCCGGTGACGTAGAGGCCTTCGCCGTCCCAGTCGTCGGTGTGGACGCTGGCGATCCCGCAGCACCTCAGTCCGGCGAAGGCTGCGAGCATGATCATTGCACGCACGCGGGTGTCGGCCCTCGGCTAGAGCTCCGGGCAATGACGTCCTCCGGTGCGGGGCGGGGATGCCGGCGGGACTGATACTGGGTCGAGCCTTGCGGCGGGTCGTCGTCGATGAGGCCCTCTGCCGCGAGCCACCGGAAGAAGACGACGAAGGTGGTCCGGCTGATTTCGTCTCCGGTGACCACCCGGGGGTGGCGAGGATCCGCGCAGGTCTGCGGTGGTCACGGCCCTGGGGCCCTTTGGGAACGGCTCGGGAGACCCTGAGCAGGTGGTGGCGTAGAGGCGGATAGAGCGCGGGGCGCGTCCGGCGGCCTGGATGGAGACAGTCCAGTCGTCGATAGCGTCAGCCCAGCTGGTCGTGGAAGGACTCTCATCTCCCGCGCAGGGACCGGGGACGTCCGTGCCGGTCACGAGCTGGAGGGCACCTGGCGGGTGCGGGTCGACCGCCGGCAATCGACCAAAGCGTCGGTCTCGTCTTCGGCGCGTCGCATGGGACCATCGGGGTTCGTGACAATCATGTAACTATTGATGGTTCGCGGCGACTGGCGAGGTCAGCCGCCGTAGGGGAGCAAACGGGCGGAAACCGGCCACGAGGTGTAAACCGGACGGTTGCTGGTTCGAGTCCAGCCGCAGGAGCTCATCGCTCGGGAGCCCCAGCCCCACCGGCTGGGGCCCGCGGCTATATCTGCTCCACGGGACGGCTTACGCCACCGCCTTGGGGAAGGCCGTCGGGGCATGGTTTCCAGCGTTGCGTCGCTCTCATCCGTCCTCGGTTTGAGAGAGGTGCGAAGGTGCCACATCGGTGGGTCGGAACGGCCCCCATCTACTGAGCTCAGGACTGGGCCCTCACATCTGATGGTGTGAGGGGCCAATCTGTCAGCGCTGCCAGGCTCTGAGCGCGGTACGCCTGCGGGCTCAGGCGGTCGCGAGGATGTCGCGGACGTACTGGGATCGTGTCTTGCCGGCTGAGGCTGCGTGCTGGTCGAGTGCCTTCAGGGTGGAGCGGGCACCCGTACGGGAGGTCGGTCATGGTCTCGTCGTACAGGCTCGGTCGTCCGCGCACGTGGTGGACGAGAGGTCCTTCCCAGGAGCCGTCCTCACTCAGCGGCCTTGGCGTCGAGCTCCTCGGTGGTGGTACCGAAGAGGGCGTTGATCTCGTCCTCGCTCATCTGGCTGGGGGTGCAGGTGGTCATCGTGTCCTCCTTCGTACCGCCCTGATCTCGGTGGTGGTCTTCCTGGCTGGTGGTGCCGCGGCATGGTAGATGAGCCACCCTGGGAGCTTCAGCGACCATCTCGACCATGCGCCTCGTCGGGCGCTGGCCGATAACGACCCACTGGTCCGTGTCGGCCCGGTGATGAACTCGATGGCAGCTGCCAGGCGGCCAGGACGTCGCGCTCGGTCAGGTCCGTGTCTGCAGGTGACGCGAGGGTGGACGAGGCCTGGCTGGGCCTGTGCTGCTCGCAGGATTATTGTGACGCATATGTTCTCCGTGCTTGTTACGCGGAGGCGGCGATGGTGCAGGTAGGGACCGGACGTCCCTGCCTGCGCCGGATGTCCCGGTGGCGGGCGAATCACCAGATCGCGACAGGGGCCGAAACATGACCTCGTCGCTCTGGTCGTGGAGGATGCCGCCATGGCATACCGTGACATCTGCATCATTGGCGACCTGATCCTGCGCACCGAGTGCGACTCGATCACTGACATCGACGACTCCGTCAAGGCGCCCGGTCGAGGACCCGCTCGAGGACGGTCGATGAGGACGGCCGGGCCGGCCTGGCTGCCAATCAGATCGGGATCGGTCTGCGCGCCTCCTGGAACATCGACGGCGAGATCGGCTACGTCCTCAACCCCAAGATCGTCGAGATCCCAAGGACGAGTACCAGGACGGGGAGGAGGGCTGTCTGTCAGTGCCGGGTCTGTGGTTCTCACGGAGCGGGCCTGGTACGCCCGGGCGGAGGGAGTGAACCTGGACGGCAAGGAAGTCGTCGTCGAGGGAGGAGCCATGGCTCGTTGCATCCAGCACGAGTGCGACCACCTGGAGGGCCACTTCACCCGACCGCCTCGACCGGAAGAACCGGGCCAAAGCGATGAAGGAGCTGCGAGCGCAGGGACCGTAACGTCGCCAGAGATATAGACCGGGTGGGCAGCAGATCTTGCGCGACCCGTCGCCCCACCCGGTTTGCGTAGGCGATGAGACCCTCCCGCGCGGCGTGCTCCTAGCCGACGCGGTGCAGCCAGCGCACGGGTGCGCCGGCCCGGCGTAGCGGAAGGGGCCTCGAGCCGTCGTCCCAGGCCTGCCCCAGAGCCAGATCGAGCTCGCGGCGCATCCTCTCAGGATCGGCGGGACAGACGAGCGCGGCACGGATCCGGTCTCGGGACGACGACGTTACCGTGAACATCCGTCTGTGCGTGAAGATACCCAGGTCTGGGTGGGACCAGCGGCCGCCGTCGGTGCCGACGCTCGCCTCTCGGTCACCTCGTATCGCAGGTTCGCCCAGCCGCGCAGGGGCCGAGGCAAGGCTGGCTCCCGTTCCAGCGGGCCCCACCCAGCTGGTCTCGGTCGCATCATGCCCCGAGCCGCAGGCTGCTCGGTCCAGTCGAGGTGGACACGTGAATGAGCACCCTCGGCCGCTGCCCACTGATGTGGGGCAGAGCGCCCTGAGGTGCTGAATGCACGAAAGTACACCGCGGGTGTAGGCACCGACTCGCGAGTATCGCCTCCCTGGGTTGGTTTCGAGATTCGCCTTCCCAACGGTCTCGACCCGCAACCGCCTGGCGTCATGACGCACGCGGCATGTACGGCGATCAGCCTGACCGCACCGGTCGGGTCCAGCGCGGTGGGTCACAGGCGGACCGCATGGCGACTCTCCCTCCCGAGCACGACTACTGGCGGGCGAAGACCAGGGCGACGCTGTGCCCTCCGAAGCCGAAGGAGGTGCTGGCCGCCGCCGTCAGGTTGGGCAGGTCCCGGCCCTGCGGTCCAACGACGTCCAGCCCGAGCCGGGCCAGCTTCCGATCCACTCCGGCCGGCAGCAGCGTGGGTGGGGCCCAGCGCTCCTGCAGCGCCACGACGGTCAGCACCGCTCCAGCCCCCGGCTCCGCCCAGGAGGTGACCGGTGGCGGACTTCGTGGCGCTGACGGCCGCGTCCGGCACCGTCCTGGCCAGGACACCGGCCTCGACGACGTCGCCGGCAGGTGTCGAGGTGGCGTGAGCGTTGACGTGCCCAACAGCGCCGGCGTCAGCGCCCCGCGCGCCTCAGAGCCATCCGCAGGGCTCGTTCCCTGCTCCGTGCCCGACGGCTCTGGTCGCGACGTCATAGGCATCGGCAGTGACCCCAGAGCCCGCCAGCACGGCCAGGACCCGTGCGCCACGGGCCAAGGCGTGCGCAGCGCGCTCCAGGACGAGGATCCCGGCGCCTCACCCAGGACGAAGCCGTCACGGTCCGGGGCGAAGGGGCGTGAGGCGGTCTGAGGGTCGGCGTTGCGCGGACAGGGCCCGCATCGAGCCGAAGGCGGCCACGGTCATCGGGTGGAGGGCCGCATCCGTGCCCCCGGCCACGACGACGTCGGCCCGCCCCAGAGCGATGAGGTCCGCGCTGTAGGCGATGGCCTCGGCCCCGGAGGCGCAGGCCGAGACAGGAGCATGGATACCACCGTGCGCCCCCAGCTCGATCCCGACTGCGGCCGCAGGCATTGGGCATGAGCGCTGACCGCTGTCGGCAGAACCTGCCGGCCCCTTGTCCCTCAGGACGTCCCAGGCCTCCATAACCGACAGGACCGGCCCCATGCCCGGGAGACGGACACCGCCAGACGCCGTGAGGCGACCCAGGGGCCCCCGCCTGCCCCAGGCCTGTGGGTGGCCAGCAGCGCGCACTGACTGGCACGGTCGAGGCGGCAGCTGGCGGGCGGGAGTATCTCGGCAGGATCGACTGCCAGGGGAGCGCCGATCCGCACAGGTAGGTCGCGGCCTCGACCCACTCCGTGCTCGGGCGGGTCATGAATCGCGCAGGCGCCTCGTGCAGGGCGCTCCAGGTGGACTCCAACGTCTGCGCCCAGAGGATTGACTGGTTCCCAGTCCGGTGACGACGACGTCATCCGGGCGGCACTCGGCTTCCGGGCCTGGCGTCTGTCGTCAGGCCTTCTTGGAGGTCACCAGGTCAACCAGGGCCCGACGGTGGGCAGAGTCGGATGAGGGAGTCGTCCAGGGCCACACCGAAGCGCCTCGACCTGGGTGGCGATGGTCAGCAGACCCAGGAGTCGACGTCGAGGTCCGGGGCGAAGGTGGTGTCCCTGAGTGATGTCCTTGGCCGCGACGCCGGACCTCGCTGACGATCTGGGTGACGACGGACAGGACGTCGGCGTTGTTCTGCCTCAGCCATGGTGGTGTCTTCAGGCGCCGTGACGGAGCATCCAGGATCCGTGACGGCGCTGTGACTCGATGATGGTTGTGGTTCGCCGGCGGAGGTACCGCAGGTCAGACCATTGTCCCAGATGAGAAGGGGTGCTTAGGAACCGGTGCACCACCTGGGGCCGGCTCACGGCCGGGGCTCGGTCAATAGCGTGTCACGACCGGACCAGCCCGAAGGTGACGGACGGTCCGGTCGCGCAGAAGAGGATGCGACGCTCATTGCGCCCACGGTGCGTCAGGCCTCTCGGCTGACAGCCAGTCGGCCCACGATGATCGCCATGTGCAGCATGAGGCCGTCACGGGCGTTCGTCGCGTCCCAGCTGACCTGCTGCTGACGCGGCCCCAGGCGGTAGCGCACCGTGTTGGCGTGTACGAACAGGTTCCGGGCAGTGGCCTCAGGCTTCCGCCCAGCGCCAGGTAGGTGGGCCACCGTGCTCGAAGGATCGCCCATCTGCAGGGGTGCGTGCACCAGGTTGAGGATCTGCTCACAGGCGAGCCTCGTCGCCGGCCAGGAGCCGCTCGGGGAGGAGGTCGTCGGCGTGAACTGGGTTTGGCGCCTCGGCCCAGCTGGCAGAGCTCGCAGCCCGGCCAGGGCTGAGCGCAGCGAACGACCCGCGTGCGAGATTCCTGGAACCACTGGGCCGACGACGGCTGACCCGCCCAGACCACCGGCCACCGCATGGCGGCCTGGTCCACCAGCTGCTCAGCGGTGGGCCTCCCGGCCGGAGTGCTTGGACGCTGGGGCGTGAGCCGCCGGGCTGTCACCCAGGATGATGAGGACGGAGTCGCTCTCGTACCGATACCAGGCAGTCGCTGGCCAGGTTGCGGCACTGTGGCGCAACCTGGAGACGCCGAGCGCATCCAGAGTGGTCTTGGCGGCGATCGCCACCACAGGTCCGGTTCCGTTCCAGCCGGCAGTTCCGGCTCGGCTGCGGCGTCCTCGGGTCGTCGTAAGCATCGCGTCGACCGCCACGGACTCCAACCGCGCGTCCCAGGCGCCGCGGGCCTCGGCCGCCCGGGCGTACACCTCGGCCGCGGCGAAGCCGACGTCACGCCCGAAGGTCAGGACGAGAATGCGGACGGTGTCATGGTCCTCCCCGGGTACGGCACGAGGAGCCTCGTCCACGACGACGTCGAGGACCGTACGCACCAACGCCAGGGTCTGCTCCAGCGTAATGACACCGGTCAGAGCCGCAGGGGCAACGGAGAAGATCTGAGGTCAGGGGTCGAGGGGTTCTCCGCCGAGTCGACGAACATGGTGACGCCCAGGCGGGCCACCGCTGCGATCTGGTCGCGCGATCCCTCCGGCAGGGTTCGGTAGAAACTGCGGCCGAACTGATGCGGTCCAGTGAGTGTTCAATACTGTGTCCTGCGCCTGTCGCAGTGCAGACACTCCCCGGAGCGCTCAACTCATCCATGCTGTGGATGCTACCGACTGGAATATCCTGAGGACAGTAGGTTCTCGATTGGCGCGGCGTGTGATCCGACACGAGTTTGTGTTGAAAATACGGGGATAACTGAGGGTGGTGTGTCGCGGAGACGGAGCGATTGCGCAGGTTACAATAGCGTAACCATTGTGGAAGCTCATGGTATGTGAATCTGCACGACCCGAATGTGTGCGTCGTATGCCAGCATGGATGCGCACAGGCAGGTGCCTAGCTAGACAACTCGGAGGCTCAGGATGACGAAGGCAACCCGCACAGAGGAAGATCTTCTTGGTGCACGGGAAGTTCCATTGGATGCCTATTGGGGAATCCATACGCTACGTGCGATGGAGAACTTCCAGATCTCTGGATCTGTGGTCGGTGATGAAGAGGCCTTCGTTCGCGGCATGGTGCAGGTGAAGAAGGCGTCAGCGTTAGCAAAACAGTGATCTGGGGGCTATCGACCCGGAGATTGCTGGTGCGATTGTGTGGGCCTGTGACCAGGTGCTGCTTGCCGAGCGCTGCCTTGATCAGTTCCCGGTCGACCAGTTCCAGGGGGGTGCCGTGACCAGCGTTAACATGAATACCAACGAGGTGATCGCCAACCTCGCGCTGGAGTACCTGGGATATGCCAAGGGCCGTTATGACATCATCAACCCCAATGATCATGTCAACAAGTCCCAGTCGACGAACGATGCCTACCCGACTGGATTCCGTTTAGGGCTGTTCGCCCTTGTCAGCCTCGCTCATCGAGGAGCCTCGAGCGGCTCATTGCGTCGATGCGATCCAGGGCAAGCGGAGTTCGTCAATGTTCTGAAGATGGGGCGTACTCAGCTTCAGGATGCTGTTCCTATGAGCCTGGGGAAGGAGTTCGAGGCCTCGCCGTTCTGCTGGAGGAGGAGGTCAGCCGGCTTCACAACAACGCCGCCCTGCTTCTGGAGGTGAACCTCGAACACGCGCGATCGGCACGGGCTCAACACCCCGCCGGACTCATCAGGAGCACTGTTGTTGGGCATCTGCGGGAGATCACCGGTTTGAGGTTCGAGGAGCGCATGACCTGTTGGAGCCACGAGGACACGGGCGCATATGTCTCGATGCACGCGGCGATCATGCGCTTGGCGGTGAAGCTGTCCAAGATCCGCAACGACCTGCGACTACTGTCCTCCCGGGCCTCGTGCGGGGCTGGGGAGACCAGGCTGCCTGAGCGTCAGGCCGGTTCCTCCATCATGCCGGCTAAGGTCAATCCGGTGATCCCGGAGGTGGTGAACCAGGTCTGCTTCAAGGTCATGGAAACGATGTGGCGCTGACCTTCGCCGCGGAGGCGGGACAGCTCCAGCTCAATGTCATGGAACCGGTGATCGCCCAGGCCATCTTCGAGTCCATCAATCTGCTCACCCGCGGATGTCGATCTGCGGGAGCTGTGCATCGTGGGATCGAGGCCAATGAGGAGGTGTCGCCGCAACGTGCTGACCCGATCGGAATCGTTACCTATCTCAACCCGGTGATCGGTCACCACAACGGCGACCCAGGGCTGAGAGGTGCCCGTTCAGGACGCAGCGTGCGAGAGGTGGTTCTGGAGATGATGCTGCGAGAACCTGTTCTGACGAGATTCTCGCCCCGAGAACCTTCTGCGTCCCCATTTCCGTGACCTGAAGGTCTACCCAGATCCGATCCGTCAACTCCGCCGGTTAGTGTCCACGGCCCTGGCCCGCAGGAGCAGGAATCGGCCTCCGAGGGTCGGCGGCGGCCGGCGGCGTGCTGCACCGCCTGCCGACGTCGGAAGGCTGCTTCCCAGCTCTGTCGCGAACGGCATCGGCGAGAAGGAGCGACAGGAGCGGACGACAGGGGCGTGAACGTCCTTGCCGATGATGTTGAGGCCTTGTGATCCACCTCGCCTGCGTGGGGTCTGGAGTGCCAGAAGACGTAGCTCTGGCTGTCCCCTGTCGTTGGAACCGAATGACTTTATTGAGGCGTCGATCCAGACCGTGTTGTCAGAGCCGTTGACGGTCAGTGAATCGATCTCCCCTTCGATGACGACCACGAGACTTTGTGCGGTGATTGTTACGTCTCGTGCGCCTGCCGAGACCTTGACCACCTGATCGGTGGAGAGCTCGTTGAGGTGACACTGACCTGGTCGGAGGCCGGAATCACCTTAGTGACCTGGGCCTCTGCCTGGGCCCGGGTGTCCTCCGCGTCGTTGTCGGTCAGTTCGTCGTCGTAGTCGCGGATGTCGGAGGACGTGCAGTTGCCGTACTCCAGCGGATCCATGGGGCTGGTGTCCTCCAGCTTCCCAGTGGGCTCCTCCTCGGCCTCCTGAGTGGCGGCATCGTGAGCCTGGCCCGCCGGGGTCGAGGACGTCCCTCTGGCGCCGGTCCAGCTGACTGAGCAACCGGACAGGGTCAGCAGACACGCGGCCGTGAAGGCGGTGGAGCGCAGGAACGGGGAGCGGGACAAGGGAGGACCTCATTCGGCAGACATGGTGGTGCCGGTGGATACGGGAGATCCCGCTCCACCGGCACCACAATTGGTCAGTGTGTCCAACCATAGCCGCATCGGGCGGATCAGGACCCCTCCCGGGAGCCGGAGGTGCCTGCGCTGACGTTGGTCAAGTCGTAGCGGCAACGGCTCGCCAGGACGGAGCGGGTCGAGGCGCCCCCAGCCCACCAGCGCCTGGAGGGCGCGGACCACCACCGACTGGGCGTCGATGAGGTAGTGAGCCTGGCGGCAGCGCGGGTGTCGGAGAATCCGAGCCGTCGGCACCCAGGGTGTAGTCGCCGGGTACCCAGGCACGGATCTGGTCGGGGACCAGGTGGTCGTAGTCGCTGGTGGCGATGAAGGGGCCGGTGCTCCGGAGAGCCCGCGTCAGGTAGGGACCCGCTGCTGGGCGTCGGGACAGGAAGCTGGCCTTCCACCTCCAGTGCCCGGCGCCGCAGCTCGTTCCAGCTAGTGACGGACCACGTGGCGGCACGTACGCCCCGAGTCCTCGGCCAGGATGCGGCGAGCCTCCTCGATCCAGGGCACTGCGACACCGGAGGCCAGGAGTTGACCTCGGGGCCTCGCCGTCGGGAGCCGTGCTGATGCGGTGAATACCACGCAGGATTCCTCGACGTCGACGCCGTCGGGCCCTGGCGGGCTGGCGGATCGGCTCGTTGTAGACGGTCAGGTAGTACATGACGTCCCGGTTGCGACCCTGAGTCCGGCCGTACCAGCGCTCCAGAGCGTCGCGCACGATGCCGGATCCGTAGGCGTAGGCCGGTCGTAGCTGATGACGGCGTCGTTGGTGCCGCGATGACGGGGAGTGGCCGTCCATGCTGCGGTGCCCTCACCGGTCAGGGTGGTGCGCCCGGCGGTGGCCCGATGATGAAGCCGCGGTCAGCTGGTCTCCGGCGGCCCAGAACTGGTCGCCGGTGCGCTGGAATCCGAACATCGAGTAGAAGATGTAGACCGGGATCATGGGCTCGCCGGGTGGCGTAGCTCAGCCGGCCACCTGGAACAGGGAGACTGAACCGGCCCTGCTGATGCCCTGTGCATGAGCTGACCGGAGGTGGACTCGGTAGGACAGCATCATGTCGGCGTCGACCGGCGGTAGTTCTGACCCTGCGTGTTGAAGATCTCTTGGTGGGAAGAGCGACTCCAGCCCGAAGGTGCGCGACTCGTCCGGAACGATCGGCATCGATGCGCCGTCCGATGCCCTTGTCCTTGATGAGCCCCTTGAGCAGGCGCACGAAGGCCATCGTGGAGGCGACCTCCTGCTTGCCCTGAGCCGCCCTTGAGGATGTCGTAGGTCTTGTCGCCCGGCAGCTCGAGTCGACGCCGGCATCGCGGCGCTCGGGGATGAAGCCCGAGCTGGCGGCGCCGGTCCAGCATGTAGAGCAGCGAGGGTCGTCGGCGGCTGGCCGGTAGTACGGCGGCATCTTCGGGCTGGCCTCGAGCTGCTCGTCGCGATCGGGATGTGGAGCCGGTCGCGCAGGGCCTTGAGGTCATCCAGCGTCAGCTCTTCATCTGGTGGTGGCGTTACGGCTGGCGAAGTGGCCGCCCAGGAGGTAACCCTTGACCGTGTGCGCCAGGATGACAGTGGCTGGCCCTTGTGCCCGTGGCCGCCTTGTAAGCGGCGTACATCTGCGGTAGTCGCTTGCCGCCGCGCTGTAGGGCCCCAGATCCTCGTCGTCAGTCCAGTCCCTGACGAGCTCGGCGGCGCGGGTCGCGACCGAAAGAAGTGCTCTGCGGATGGTAGGCGCCGTCGTTGGCCTTGAAGGTCTGGTAGTCGCCGTCGAGCGTCTCTATCACGAGGTGCCCGAGGGCGTGGTCCTTGTCCGCAGCGAGAAGCTGGTCCCAGCCACGGCCCCAGATCACCTTGATGACGTTCCAGCCTCGCGCCCTTTGAAGAAGGCCTCCAGCTCCTGGATGATCTTGCTGCTTTCCGCGCACCGACCGTCGAGGCGCTGCAGGTTGCAGTTGATGACGAAGGTGAGGTTGTCCAGCTGCTGGTTGGCGGCCAGCTGCAGCATGCCGCGCGACTGGGCTCGTCCATCTCACCGTCGCCCAGGAAGGCCCAGGTGCTGCTGAGAGGTGTCCCTAATGCCTGCGCCCCTGAAGCGTACTTGTCGAACCAGGCCTGGTAGATCGCCCTCGAGGGCCAAGGCCCATGGAGACGGTGGGTACTCAGAAGTCCTCCTGCGGCGCGGTGGGGGTAAGAGGGCAGGCCGCGGCCACCTGCCGGGCGGGACTCCTCCTGACGGAAGCCGTCCAGGTCCGCCTCACCCAGGCGGCCCTCGATGAAGCGCGCGCGTAGTTGCCCGCGAGGCGGGCCCCGAAGAAGACGTGGTCACCGCCGCCGGGATGGTCCTGCTGCGGAAGAAGTGGCTGAAGCCGACTCGTAGAGGGTTGCGGTCGAGGCAGGAGGAGATGTGTCCGCCGACCCCGACCCCGGGCGCGGCGCGGGTGACCATGACGGCGGCGTTCCAGCGCAGCCAGCGCCGGTAGGTGCGCTCGGCGCCTCGTCACCGGGGAAGTAGGGCCCGTTGGCGACGTCGATGGTGTTGATATACGGCGTCGTCGTCTCGGTGGGAACCGTGACGTTCTTCTGCCGGGCCCTGAGCCAGCATGCTCAGCAGGATGTAGCGCGCTCGCTTGGCGCCCTTGTCCGCGATGAGGGCATCGAGGACTCGTGCCACTCCTGGTCTCTCTGGGTCGTTGTCGGTCACCCTCGCTCAGGAGGCCGTCACTGAGCGGCGTGGAGTCACTCGGTAGGGCTCACGGAATCCTCTTCTCGCGTCTGTGGGGTCGGCCCGAGCCCTCATTGCTGTGCCGTGGTGCCGATGGCGGCATCGGCGTGCGCCTGAAGCCAGACCGCTGTGGATGACGGCCCCAATCTACGACCCGCGACGGGCGAACGCTGCACCGAACGGGAAGAAAGTCCCACCACGTGTGATGTAGATCACTAGTGACGGGTTGGCTTTCACTGTCGAGCACCGAGGGGTGGAGCTCATGGGGTGGTCGCGCCGAATCGATCTTCAAAGGAAAGTCCAGGTAATCTGACGCGTGTTCACTTTGCGCGGCTGGTGCCGGGTGCGGTGGCTAGTACCCATCGCCCAGCAGCGGGCGAACGGTAGACGGGCCAGGCCCAGAAGCGACGGTGTAAGGACGTGGCGAGCACAGCGGTGGGTGCTCGGCTTCGCCTCCGGTCCTCATCATTCAGGAGTTCGGCTACGACGTCGACGTCGACGAGACCTTTGCGTCAGGCCGTTGAGGCGGAAACCGGAACCACTTGGTGGACGAGGATGCGAGGACGGGCCGACCCGGCCATCGTGTGGTGGCGTGACGACGACGGCGACGTCGATGACCTCACCGATCTCCTCGTGGACGCCCAGGCCAACCTCGACGGCGCAGGGCTCATCTCGGCGCTGACGCCGCGCGCGCGTACTACCGGAGCCGTCCAGGCAGCCGAGGTGGAGGAGGCTGCCGCGACAGCCGGCATGCACGCGACCTCTGCCGCCCATGGGGCAGCACTGGAGTGGCATCAGGAGTTCCAGCCGGGGGCGCTGATGCGACCTCGATGGCTGCGCGGCGTGCTGCGCCCTCAGAGGCGGAGATGGCTGGTGCCCGTCCGGTGGAGGCGGTAAAAGTCTCCGGCTGAGGCGGCTCGCGCCGTCAGGCTGCGTGCAGGCGCCGGGTGCCCAGGCAGCGTGCCTCGGCAGCGTCTGCACCTGGACCCGTAGCTCAGTTGGTAGAGCAACGCGTTTACACCGCGTCGGTCGTCGGTTCGAGTCCGGCCGGGTCCACCACAAGCTCCGCATACGAACCCTTGGCCTGAGTAACAGGGCAGGGCCGAACTGCATCTGAATCAGCGATTTGCGCCGTCCACAATGTGGACGGGCGTTTTGTTGTGGGTGCTGCGCCCATCGCCGCTTGCCGTGCCGCTCGCCGTAGCTGCTGGCTACCGAGTTGGTCGAAGGGCGGAGCCAGCTCTCCAGTGACGGCGGTGTGGCTGGCATGGTCGATGATAGAGATGGCTGCAGCGCACCGCATGCATCGAGCCTGGCCAGCTTCACCGCAGCCACGCTGAGATGCCGAGCTGGCTGACTGGCCGCCAGCACCCTCACCGCAAGAAGAGGTCGCGCTCCGCCGTCTTGTCACCACCCTGCGTGGCGGTCATCCTCCGCCAGCCTTAGTCCCACCAGCGCCCCTTCGTCGCCTCGCCTCAGACCGGCCTGCAGACGGTGGTGGGACGATGGGGCAACCATTCGTCCACTCGCCGGATTGACCAAGATGCGCCTGAAGAACACTTGGTTGAGCAGCTTCTTCCAGGCGATCCGGCGCTCGCTGGGCACAGCCGCTGGCAGTCCTCCGTCAGGTCAAGGGCCTCGTGAGGTGTCGCTCCACCAAAGCGCGCGTCGGCGGTGTAGCCGTCCAGTCTGCGCTGGATGGCAAGGATGCTGCTGGTTAGCGGTTTCCTGTTCCTTTTTGAGCAGGTCTGGCGATGATGTGCTTCAGCGTTGTTTCGGATTGAGCGAGTGAAGGTCCACCCCGTGAGCATCGTCTGTCGCGTTCACAGTCCGGGTGAACTCTCCTTGAGGGTCGGCTCTGCAGGGCGACGGTGTCGACCTCGAAGAACCCAGGCTCAGCCTCGATCTCGCCCGCCGGCCTTGCGGATCTTGATGGAGCTGCGCAGCAACGGACCGGCCTTTGGTCGTCGACCTGCCCTGCAGTTGCTCGGTAGCCCGGTACCGGGGCGAGGTAGTGGTCAGTGGTCGCCGCGCTCATGGCCACCAGCCTCGTCTCTGACGGCTAGGGGTGTAGGCGGCTCGTCGTCGAGCTCACCGCTCGCCTCCAGCAGGTCCAGCAGCAGCGGCATGGACCCTTGAGGAATCTTTGCCGCACTGCCTCGCCGCTGGCGGCCCACACTGCTGGAGCATCTTCAAGGCGTCGTAGGAGTACCTGCGGGCTTTCTAGCCCTGCGCTCCGCCGACTTTCGGCGACCCGGTGGCGCCTGGCCGCGGCCACCAGGCGTCGGCGTGCGCTGTCCCGACTCCAGCCAGTGACTGCGCAGACCTCATCAGCGATCCGTCCTTGTCCTTCTTCGACGCCCCTGCGTACACCCCGGCGTACTTTTCCCGTGATCTCGGCCCCTGGCCTGCACCAGGCAACCCACTCCCATGCCCACCACGGTCCACGAGCTTCTGCGGCAGTCCCGCATGAGGCACCGAGCCTCTTACGCGGGCATCCTTCATGAGTCTCGTCGTGGGCTTGACGAGCGTCACAAATATGCGTATAGTTATGATCATGCCCAATAGAAACGTGTATGTCGCGAAAGACGACGTGAGCCTGTTCACCGAAGCCAGGAGATCGCTGGTGGAGTGTCGGCAGCTGTCGGAGTCGCTCCGCGACTACGTGAAGAAGCACCAACGAGCGGGCGCGGGCTACGAGGAGATCGAACTCACGCTGCGCACTGACGGCGTAGACCACAGGGTCACCTTCATGGGGCGACGCCTGTCCGCGTCAGTCAACCAGCCCCTCGAGGGGACCCGCATCGACACCGTCTACCAGACCGCCAAGAACCAGCTGGCTGTCGCCACCAAGATCCAGCGGAAGTCGCCTGACTGGGCCGCAGGCCAGAGAACCTGTGGTCCCACCCGAGACGTGGGATCGTGACTCGGGTCGCGGGCGACAAGACGATGGTCGGTACCCCGACATTGAGCACTTAGGGCCAGGTCGATGGCGCCTTGGCTGAACGCGTCGAATCAGCCTCGCCATTCCCCCCTTCGAAGTCCTGGACATCTGACATGCCATCGGCCATCCCAGAGCGCGTTCTACCAAGACCTGCACTGTCGATCGCGCAGCTCACGAAGAAGTACGTCGTCCATGGCGGGTATGAGGTCCCGGCACTACGAGGGGTTTCCTCGATCTCACCCCGGCGAGATGGTGGCCCTGTTCGGGACCAAATGGCGCTGGGAAGACCACTTCGTCAGGATTGTAGCGGGTCTCTTGTCCGCCGACCCGGTGACGTCGCATGGGGATCACCCGAAGGGCGTTCCTGCTTTGGGATATGTGTCCCAAAAAGGGCGGACTCCAGCACGGCCTGACCTGCCGGGAGAGATGACCTTCCATGCCCAGTGTTTCGGCCAGTCAGCCTGTCAGGCACGGTCGAGCGTCGACGCCGTCGCGGCGATGCTGAACTGTGGCTACCTCATGGACTGGGACGTTGGGCGGCTGTCAGGCGGCCAGAAGAGGGTCGTTGAGGTCGGCCTTGCACCGGTGGGGCATCCATCCGTCGTTCTTCTCGACGAGCCGACCTCGGGTCTCGACCCTGCGACACGACTGTCCTTGTGGGAGACAGTCCAGTCCGCCCGCCGCGAAACAGGCGCTGCTTTCCTGGTCACCACCCACTGCATATCGACGAGGTCGCCGACCACCTCTCCGACGTCAGCGTGATGAACCACGGCTCGGTAGTCGCCACCGGTTCCCCGCAACGATTTGCAGAGCAGTACGCGGTGGGAGAAGCGACCGTCACCGTTGCTGGAGACAGCAGCGAGCGTGCCGTCAGCGTCTTGGCGGCATATCCCTCGCCGTGGCGCGAGATGGCAACCGATCCGCATCCCGTCCAAGCATCCCAACCCGATGCAGCTCTGGTCAGCCAGACCCTTACGCGCAACGCCATCGAGATGAGCTCGATCAGCATTCGTGAGGCGTCCCTCGAAGAGGCGTTCTTGGCCATCACGGTAACCTCGGGGAAGGAGCAGCTCTCATGAAAGCGTGTCTTGCGCGCTACATGACGTTGGCGCTGAGGGCTCGGCGCGATTTTGTCTTAACCTCGTGCAACCTCATCGTCTACCTCGCCCTCTTTGGTCCTCTGTTCGTCTCCACGATGAGACTCAGCGAACCACTCGCTACCGCCTATTCCATGTACGTCACAGGTCTGTCGATCCAGATGGCGATGACCATCGGCGCCTTCGTGGGGCTCACCATCATCCTTGAATACCGCCTCGGGATCCTCGAACGTATCTGGAGCACTCCAGCCAAGGGAAGCACCGTGATGGCCGGCAGGATCACACGTGACGTTTTTGTTGATGTCTGCCCCTCATACTGGTCGTCTTCTCGTCGGCCCTCGTCCTTGGGGCCAGGCCCAGCGCATGGGGACTGATGACCCACCCGTGACGGTTCTCGGAACAGGGACGACGTTTGCGGAATCTCTATGCCGTGGCGCTCAAGACCAAGAGCGAGGGAGCACTGTCCGCGATCTTCAACCTCATCCTGCTGCCGATCCTCCTCCTGTCCGGGACTCATGCTGCCCTATGTCATCTCGCCCCGCACTGGATCGTCGCCACCGCCCACTTCAACCCGCTGTGGCACCCTGGTCCAGGGCGCCCGGGAACAGTTCAGCAGCAATGGTCTGGTGGCGGCAGGCGCGCGGAGCTGGGTCATCACATTGTTGATGTCAGGTATCGCGTTCGGATGGGCAACCCGCGAGTTCGACCGGAGGCGTTGACGCATCGTGCCGGGGAACCCGAAGGTCTCCGGCACAGGCGTGTTTATTCGATTGAGTGGTTGGTCTGGTCAGCGCACCGGAGCGGTGACGGCGCAGGTCGAGCACGAGCTCGAACTCGCCGGCGCTGCTGCAGGTCGAGCCGCCCGGGCGAGCAGATCGACGTTGACGCTGGCGCCGCCGAAGCGTGACGTGACGGCGAACTGCGTTGTGCGGACGCGGTGCTCGAGCGAGGAGGTGGTGGTGAGCCTCATGACTGACCCTCGAAGTGGTAGAAGGGATACATCCAGTTGTAATGCTAGCACCCGCGTGGGTCGAGTTGGGAGGCGAGTTGGGAGGGCTGTCCATGTCATGGCCATGGGTTTGTGGGGTCATTGCGCTGGACTCGTCCCGGGTTTTGTGGAGGGGTTGCTGTCATGCGGCGGCTGCTGGTCGGCGCGGTGGTTGTCATAGTAGAGGGCCTCGGCGGTGGCCGGGGCATGTCGTTGTGCTGGAGCGGTGGGGTGCGGTGTTGTACCAGGACACCCAGTCGGCGGTCGCCCGCTCGACCTCATCGCGCCTCTTCCGGTTTGAGGGTGTAGTCAGGTGGTCAGTTGGTGTCTGAGGCCTCGTGTGGATGAGGCCGTGGCTGTGAGTGGGTGAGGTTGCGGGAGCCCCTGGGCGATGCCGCGAGGTGCTCCAGGCGACCGTTGAGGGCTTCTGGTGGGCCCGCTGGACGAGCCCGGGTGGTCGAAGTAGGCCAGAACGTCCTCGCGCCTGCGCTTCAGGGTCCTGCCCAGGCGGGCGATCTCCTCGATCCCGGCTGGCACGCCGGTGGCGATCTTGCCGATCAGGCGGCTCATCAGGCGTTTGCCCCTTGGCGAGGTCGGTGCGGCGGCTGGCGCGCTGATCATCTTCTGCAGACCGACCAGGCCACCTCCACGGGCGCATGGCGCCTGTTAGCGAACAGCGCGTCGAGGCGCTATCCCGATGCACGGTGACCAGGCTGAGCCCGGTCAGCAGGGTGCGGCGCGCCTGTAGAGCAGGTCTCGGCGGTGCCGCGCCGCCCAGCGATCTCCTGTTGGACCCGACGCCGGGTGGCGTCCAGGGCGTCACCGGCCAGGCTCACGACGTGGAAGGGGTCCATCACCGGTCGCACCCGGCAGCTGCTCGGTCGTGGCGGTCTTGTAGCCGGTGAACCCGTCCATCGCCACAATCTCCACACCCGCCCGCCAGGTGGGGTCTTGGTCGGTCAGCCAGGACGCCAGGGCCTTCTTCGACCTGCCGGGAATCATGTCCAGCAGCCTGGCTGACCAGCGCCTCACCGGACGGGGTCAGTCGATGATGACGCGACGTACTTGTCGCCGCGCCGGGCATGGCGCTGGCACATGCGTCATCGATCCCTGATCACGCGCGCCCCCTTGAGGCGTGTCCCTTCAGGGGCCCCAGGGCCTCCTGCCCTCCTTCAGTACGGCGTCGTTGGCGGCGTCCCACGAGACCCCCAGGTGCGCCGGACCCTGGAGACGGCCATATTGTCGATCGCGACCGCCTGAAGGGCCCACCAGGCGGCGGCCCGGCTCAGCGCGCCCCGAGGCCGCGCCGCCTGGGCCATGCGTCGAGGCGCCACACGCGCTGGCAGTGCTGGCAGGCGATCCTCGGGGACTCGCACCAGCAGGCGGGTGATCCTCCCGCAGGTCGGGGCGGGCCACGTAGGCGCGCCACCGTGCCGGCCCGCCGGCCCTGCGCCCCGCAGGAGGCGCAGAACAAGCGCCGTCAACGATGTCCAAGACGGGCGCCTCGACAACCAGGTCACATCGGCCATCGGCAGGCTCGATGACACGCTGGCCTTGTGGCGCGAAGGCCCAGGGGCTCCAGGCCCAGCAGGGCGTCGGGATCGATCGAACTGGAAGCGCGCCCCGGCAAGGGCGCGCGCGGTAGTTTCAACATAGCGTCGGGGTCCTCCGGCAGACGATGGATAGTTCAGCGACACCCATCAAGCCTCGCCAGGACCTCGACGCCCCCGTCTCACTCCCCGCGCGCCCACCACCCTCCCTACACCCTACAAACCGGAAGAGCCGGATCAGCCTCTGGGACTAGACGCAGTCAACTGTCAACTGTTACGCTGGCATCGTCGGATTTCCAACGAAGAAGGGATGGCGATCATGCAGGTCACTGTCAAGACCGTCAGCGACCATCGGGTTCGCACCGTCCAGACCGCCATGAGCAACGCCCCTGGGGGTTCGGTGCCCAGGTGACATGCTTGCTCCCTGGCGGATCCACCAGTTCGAGCGCTGGCTCGTGCTGCTCCTGCTCGACCTGTGCCGTGGTGGCACAACCGCACGGCTGACACAAGACTGATTCTTCGATCGGCCCGCTGAGGGGGTGGCGCTTGCGCCGCTCCCTCACTTGCTGGACAGGGTGCGTGAGCCGAGGAACATAACGAGATGGGCCACAAACCAGTGGGGCTAGGGAAGTCCGCCCGTGTGGCGAGATATCCCGGCTGACCGCCATCACTGTGGCCCCGACCGCCGCGAAACTCCTCCGATACGCCGCTTTCAAAACCGCTGAACTGCATGATGATGAATAGCGCCCGGCAGTCCACATGTGCCCCGGCAGACAACGCGGAAAGATGAACCGGAAGATAACTCTTCGCAAGCCAGCTGAAGCGTCAGCAACGCTGCCCCCACGATCAGGTTGGCCTCCACGGACACCCGGATCGTCTTCATCCAGCCACCGGCACTGGCTTCGACCATCTCGACTGCCAGATGACGGGTGGCCTAGTTGCTCACGACGCTGGTCTATCCATCCGAGCACGGTGTAGAGCATCTCCGCGAGGACTCCCCGAAGCAACGGATTCCCCGGACCCCCTAGGAGCACGGCGAGCAGGACTGGCGATGTTCTGAATTCTAGATGGTTGAGTTTGATAGAGCCATCACTGCCGGGCAGGGACTAAGAGGGACAGAAAACACACCATGATGAGGTGGGCAGCCACCACCAGCGACATCTGGATTGTTGCTTGTCGTTCGGCGATGGTCGCGTTTGCGAGGATTGGAGACCGACCGCTGCAGCATTCGACAGCTTGCGGAGGAACGGCTTTGAAACGAAGTAGTAGCCGACGTAAAGAGTCAAGGCTAGTGGCGGTGATGATCATGTGTTCGGTATCCCGTGCCGATGAGTCGCGTTCCTGTTCCACCAGTACTGGCGTTGTAGACAAGGTGGGCAACGACGCAAGCCCAGATCCCCAGTAGATGAACAGGACCGTTCCCAGCACTGCCAGCGGCACTTGCCAAGATCTGTCCCCGCCGAAGACTCGAATGGGCCGTAGGCGAACAGGGCAGCCTGAGAAGGGTTAGCGTCAGCCACTGCGGGGTCGTCTCGCAGAGCCACTGATCGGCACCCCAAGACGGAATCCGACCTTTCCCGGCCCCGATCACTCAGCAGCTGCCACAGGGCATGCGTTCTGATTGATCGGGCCACCGAGCCCGGGTCACCCACACCGTTGCTGAGCACCGCGTCACCGCTGCGATAGGTGGGGCGTAGGTTCTGGGGCCGTTCCTGGCCTGCTACCAGGCGTCCCGTGACGTCCTGGAGAATTCTTGCGTCGTGTTTCACGCGGCTGCCGGGGAGCGAGGAGGGAGACGGCGATTCCGGGCATAGGACCATGCCCCATCCGTGCGCCGTTTGGAGGTTCCTGATGGGCTCAGCGCCAGGCAGGGTGATCGCGAGAAGGCCCAGAACGATGACGTAGGGTGGTCGCGTAGCGAGCCTTACTGCTGAGGTTGCCGACCATCTTTTCGGTTCAGTCGCTGGCGACCAGCCAACCAAAACCAACCGCGACGAGGGCGAAGCAGGACAAAAAGGGCATCCCGGTCTAGCTTCTGCTAGGGGTAAGGATGGGGCGCGGATTGCCGAAGTCACCGTAGGCACGGTAGGCGAGGGTGTTGCCGCATGGGTGCGCTCGGCAGCGACAGCAGCGAGCAGGCCCGGCGCCCAGAGTCTGACACAGCATAATCCCAAGCCCCGATCTCCGGTGGTGAAGTCTTCGACGTATAGGGGAGACGGAGGTGATGCCTGTGACGAGCATCACTGAATCAGACTCAGCACCGGTATGGGTGTTGTCGGGCGGGAGGTCGTCGGCGGTGAGGCCCCCGTCCCAAACCTGGTCACGACGGACTGGCGGCCCGGCTGTTGCGTGCGTAGTAGGAGACGTTCGAGTCGAGATCGAGCATGCATGTCGGTGGACATGGTGGAGGAATCTCAGAGTCGAAGGATGCCCAGACAGCGAGCATCCCGGACCTGGCTGCACCCAGGAAGGCCCTTGCACATGGCTCCCTCGAGGGTGGCGTCGGGCCGCGAGGCCCACCGCGACGAGGGGGACTTATTGCTCTCACCATCAGGCATGCGACGGTGAAGTTCTGCAGGCTTGGTGAGGGGAGCCAGCAGAAGCGCAACTCATGGCTACCGCCAGCTGACCGCCTCGAGGAGTCGTCGGATGCGGTCGAGCCGGTGGCCGTCCAAGGCACGCGCACCGCCGACGAGCTGCGCCAGCGTCCCATGGCGGCATCGACCCTGATGAGTTCGAAGGATGCCGCCAGGTGGCGGCCATGCGGGTGGTGTGACGGCTGTGCCGGTGGTCACGGCCGTACCCAGCCACGGTTCGCCGTCGCGTCTGCGAGGGTTGTAGCCAAGCAGAAGAACTGCGCCGGAACCCACCCGGTCCAGCCGTTCCCACGCGCGGCACCTGACCCAGGTCAGGGGCGCCGTGCGCCGTAGGGGCCGAACGGGCCGCCGAGGGTTGGTTCCGCGAACCCTGAAGGCGCCTCAGGTCGAGGACCCCGTCACCCTGTTTGGCAGTGCCAGGTCCCGCTGCGGCCCAGCGCTGCTCGAAGGAACTGTTGAGGATCCCGGTTCCGGCGCAGTACTGCCCGGCCGCCTCGGCGTAGACTCTAATCTCGCCTCGAACTCGTTTAGGCCAACCCCTGCCAATGTGGTAGCTGCCAGGCTTCGGGTCTGGACGGTCGAGGAGCGCGTGCATTCCCGTGAGTCTCCTCCGTTGACCCGCACGTGAGGCCCCTGCGCAGGGGTGGAGGGAGAAGCCCACCGAGTCACGCGAGACCGCACAGGGCTGTAGGTCTGCCGCTTTAGACGTGCTGCGCCTCGACGGACTCACTGTCTTGGCTTAGCTTCATCGGCCGCCCTCCGAAATCCACCACGAATGTCGTAGTAGAGGCTCAGACGCGCAGCGAACTGCGATGTGCCATCGAATCCTGGCTCATCGGCAGAACATCGTTGGAAGGCGACTCCACTGTCGGGAGGTAGATCTGACAGGACCTTGTTCCGCGTGGTGCTGAGGCCTCGCCGGGCGATGCCAGTGGTCTCTAGCTGGCGACGTGCGGCGAGCAGCGCTCTGCAGACACCGCCACCCGGGACGTCCGGCCTGCACTCTGGTCAGCCGCGGACCGCATCCAGGATAGGTAACCTGCTCGTTCGACGCAGGTTCATCGAGACCCGCTGCTCGAAGGTCCGGTAGGACGCCGTCAGTCCGAATGATGAAGGGCCCGACGCCAACGCGGGCCCATCGATGACCGCGTGGAGCCAGGCTGGGGACCTGCGCGGCGCGCGAGGAGATCCAGCGCCCGAAGCATTGCAGGGTTGCTTCTGCGCCAGCACTACATGACCAGCACGGGCTGCGGCTGCGCGGCGGGGCATCGTTGACACAATCCGAGTGCCTGTTCTTCCATCAGCAGCTCATCGGCCGACCGGTCAAGGCGCAGGCTCGGTGAAGAAGTGCCGGCGGCTTGACATCGTCGCTCACCACGGTGACGCTCGAGAACTCGTCCACCAGGAACTGTCGCGTCAGGTCCGCGAGGTCGGTGGCCGTCACCGACGACCCACACCGCCGTGGCTGCCAGCCATCGCTCGTGTCCCGGTCGGGGAGATCAGCGCGCTGAGCGCCGTCAGCTGCGTGACCACGTCCTCCAGCGCCGTCCGCGTCAGCCCCGGAACCCGGGAGAGATCTCGAGCGCCTGCCCTCGACTCAGCAGGTCCAGAGGGCCACAGGGGTTCCGTGGCTTGTCGTCTCCAGAATGGTGCCTTCTGTGTTCCAGACCCTCGACGTAGCTCCACCCGGTCCATCGAGTAGGGAAACCATCAGGCCCGAGAGAATTGGTTGCTCACTTTGGCTCCTGCACCAACCCTCAGGCTTGGACGCCCACGGTCAATGCGGGTAGCGGCTCAAAGATCCCATCGAGCTTCAACGCCCCGTTGAGCCTCGTTCTCGTAAAAACTGGACGATCTCCACTCGACGCTAGCCTCGAGAGCGGTGCAGATCAGTTCATCTGCTGGCGATCGCCCCGGCTTCCTGAAAGGCGAACCTCGAGCCCCTGGGCCCGTACTTGCGCATCGACCGCCATGGGGAGATGACGAAGATCAACTGCACCCCGGCCGCATCGGACTGTCTCGATAGCAGGCCTCACCGGCCAACGCGCTGCGAACCCCCAGACAGCCTTCCGGCCGACCACGGAACCAGCTTTGTCGACGATCGGCGAGTACCGGCAGACGCCGCGGTCCAGGCCGGAGACATGCTGGGCGTGACATGAACACCGACACGGGGTCACAGGCCACCCCCGGAGGGAACAGCGCGCAGATTGTACCGCACGGTGTCACCATTGGACCGCGGGACATTCAGATGACCGGTCACACCGGCAGCCCCCCGCAAGAAAGTGGCCACATCACGCAGATCTAGAGGTTCCCCGGTGTAGTCACGGCCACTGCGGCGGCGAGCAATCACTGCTCCAGCGGGACACGCAGCCTGCTGGACTTGGGAAGGCTCGATCCCATCATCGATCAGTGAGTCGCGATCCATTTCGCCGTACGTGACGATCATGGGATCAACGAAGTAGTCACTGACCGAGACGTTGAACTCCATGTCGCCCCGACCGATCCGGGAAGCCAGAAGGAAGTCGGCTGCCACGCTGGACAGGCCCGGTCCATCGGTGTTGTCGCATCGGAACTGATGGGTCCGGAAACCCACACCTTCCGTCCCTGGGCTCTGCGCTCGATACGAGGTGATTGCCGAGCTGGCCTTGCGCAACCCATTTGGTGTAGATGCCATGGTCTGTCCCCCTGCTGAGGCGTCCCGAACACTCGCGACAATAGCAGCTCGCTGGGGCCAGCTAGTAACTCCTGCGATCCCTATGTCGTGACTCGTGCCACTTTTCGGGTTCCCGGTGATCGGTGCGGGTTTTCGCTGGAACGGCGGAGTGGCGATTGGGTGCCTCTGCGTGGTGTGTCGATAGCGGTGGTAGCTGTGCTGCTGGTTGGGGTCGTAGAGGGCTGCGTCTGGGATCATGGCGTTCAGTCAGGGGCAGGATGCGGCGGTGGGCCAGGGCGAGGACGGCATCGGCCCGGGCGTTTGCCTTGGTCTCGTTTGCGCTGGTAGTAGGCGCGGCTGATGGGGTCGGATTCGAGGGAGGCGAAGGCGGAGCCGAACATGGCGCGTTTGAGTCTCTGTTGCCGGCGTGGGAGACGCCTCTCGCCCCTGATCGAGGATCCCGACCTCCTGGTCACCGGTGCCAGGCTGAATGGGAGGCCAGGTTGGGCCCCGGTGGTGAAGGTCTTGCCCAGGGTCTCGGCCAGGAAGATGGCGGCGGCCGACCCCTGATGCCGGGCACGGGTGGTCAGCCGGGCAAGAGAGGGTGGGACACTGCCAGAGCCTCGACACGGCTGGCGATATCAGCCCTTTGGGAGTGCAAGGCGATGAGCCGGGTGGGCCAGGTGGGGCAGGACCGCCCCGGCGGGTCTCGGTGCTCGCCACCGTCACGGTCTGCTTGTCCAGGGCATCGCAGATCTGCTGGGCCCAGGCGGCATGGCGGCGGCCCGTGCTTCTTCAGCCCTGGCATCGATGCGTGCCTTTGCCCTGCCTTCTTCAGCGCGTGGGGGCGGTGTCGGGCCGCTATGGCCTCCAAGATGGCGCTGCGCAAGAGGATCCCAGGACGGCCTCGAAGGCGGGCGGGTCTGGGTACAAGCCTCGAATGCGGTTAGCCGTCTGGTTGACCTGACGTGCCAGGTCCAGGTCAAAACCAGTGAGCATGGTCGGTGCTACGGGCCTTCGTCGGCCGCGGTGACATCGCGCAGGGTGTGAGGCATCGTGGCGGCAGCTTGAGCGATCACGGCTGCGTCACGGGCGTCGGTTTTGGCGTTTCTGCTCTAAGTCTGCGATGCGGCGCATCGACAGTCCCGGCAGTAGGAGCATCAGGCCCGCGAATCGCTCCCAGGAGTCGGTGAAGGTCCTGACCGCGGCCGGGTAGCGCTGTCCGAGCTCACTGGCCTCGAAGGTCTCCCAGGGCTCTCCCACGCGGCCTCCTCGCTGGGGCCTGGTAGATCGGCCCTGAGAGCCGCTGCCACGGCCTTGCGGTCGCTGTAGGACACGAACCTCGTGGCGGCCCGGATCAGGTGGACTACGCATGTCTGGACCGTCGCCTGGGCCAGGTCGCCTCAATCGCCCTCGGGCAGCCCCGTCAGCCCGTCACATTCCCCCGCGCGCTTCGCTCCCGTGCGGGAGGTGCCCCTACGATCAGCACGTCCTGATGCCGCGGTTGGCCAGCTCGGCGGCACACCTGGGCCCAGAACCCTGCCCCTCGCTGGCCTGGACCCAGATGCCCAGGACGTGCTTGATCCCGTCCATAGTCCACGCCTACCGCGATATGCGCGGCCTTGTTGGTCACGTGAGCCCCGTCGCGGACCTTGATCATGATGGCGTCGAGGTAGATCACCGGGTAGAGGCCATCCAGTGGCCGGTGCTGCCAGGCCAGTACCTCCTGGCTGATCTGGTCGGTGATCTTGCTGATCGTCTCATGACTCAGATCAGTGCCCAACGTAGAGGCCAGATGGTGCTGGATGTCCCGCACCGTCATCCCCCCGGCGTACAGGCTGATGATCATCGCATCGAGCCCATCGAGCCGGCGCTGCCCCTTGGGCACCAGCATCGGCGTAAACGTCCCGGCCCGGTCTCGTGGAACGTCCAGATCCACATCCCCAACCTCGGTGGAGACCGTCTTAGAACTGGTCCCGTTACGCGAGTTGGGAAACGCCGCCGTGTCCGGATCCCCCCGGTCATAACCCAGGTGCTCAGTGAGCTCAGCAGCCAACCCCCGCTCCAGAGCCGCCTTGACCACACCGGCCAGCACACCATCAGACCCGGTCAACGGCGCTCCGGCATCAACCTGAGCGAAGATCCCTCCAGGGCCCCCTGAAGCCTTCAGCTCCTCAGCGACCCGCTCGCTGACGAGCACGCTCCTCCTCGCGCTCATCCCTACTACTCACATCCATGCTCACAGTCTCATCTCCTCAAGGCTCAGATCACACCCTCACACAAACAATCTGACACCCTCCGTGTCGGCGTTGATGAGGGCCACCACATCTCCTTCCTTGACTTCCTTATCCGCGCGATAGTTCTGTCAATCGGTCAGAGGAGAGGCAATGAGTGACGAGCAGACAGGTATCCCGGCGGAGCTGTCCGAGGCGCTGTCGGAGAACGAGGCGGCGGGGAGGATACTGAGGTCTCTGCCTGCATCGCACCGCAACGAGTACCCTGCGATGGATCGCGAGGCGAAGGCGCCGAGACCCGTCGTCGTCGGGCCACCAAAGCAGCAGAGATGATGGTGATAAGCACTGGTAGGCCCGGTTTTCGGCGTTATCCGCGGATCGCCGCTGACGCGCTTCCTCAGGCGCGCTTGGCGAAGCGGTGGTGCTGCTCGACGTGGGGCCGAAGTGCGTTGGGGACGATGCTGGCCGCGGGCGATGACCTGGTCGTCGACCCAACGCTCCCAGCGCGTGGACGCTTCCTCCGCCTGCAGTCAGTGGCGCGGCCGCGCCGGTGTTGAGGAGGTCATCGAGGATCAGGAACGAGGGCTCGGGAGTCTCGACGTCCCAGTTGATGAGCCCCTCACGGCCCGTCGGGGCTGAGGAGAACCAGTGAGCGGTTGAGGTCGTGCAGGTCGTTGAAGTGCTCGTCCTTGCCGCTCGTGGAGTTCCAGTACCAGCGTGCCAGCCGGAATGACTCCGACACCTGCGTCCAGCTCCGATAACGCTTTCCGCAGCCCGCGATCCAGGATCGCGAGCGTGTCCCAGGTCTCGTCCTCGGTCAGCCAGCCCAGCGCGAATCCGCAGCGCGTCAGCATGCCGGCACGGATCAGGTCCCAGGCGGAGAAGTCCACGTTACGGATGTCCTGATCATTGCTGAGCATGCGCTCGAGGCGCCACAGAGTCTCGGCCGCGTCTCGAGGAGGACTCGGCAGTTTCGCAGCTCAGGGCGTTCTGGCCTGCCAGGGAGGTGTCGACCCAGCGGGCGCGCTCGGCATCGAAACCGGTGCGGTGGCCGGAGGTGATGAGCCAGTGGACTCGGGAGAGAGATCGGCGCGAGACACTCCCCCAGTCGAGGGAGAGCATGGTGCGTGCCGTCGAGATCGGAGCAGGTGAGCCGGTCCCACGGGTCCCGGCGGCACAGGGAGTACGGCGCGCAGATCGCCAGGAGCCGCTCATGCGGGGACCGGCGGTGAACTCTGGGGCTCGGAGTGTCTGACGGGCCGATGATGCTCAGTGAGTCTTATTCCATGTGACCTCACCCCGGTGTGGGGCGGAGGATGCCGTATCGCGGCGCAAGCGTATTTTTCTGATGGATTGATCGGAGATCTCGACGGCGGCGATCACTCCAAAAAGCTACCAGCGCGGCGGAGAGGAGCAGGGTCTGCATGACATGACGAGAATTGTGCAACATGTGAACAGGTGAGTGCCACATTGATGCACGCGACTCGATACCGGATTATTGAGTTGAATGCCTGTTTATTTACAAACTGTTACTGAAAGTTTCGAGACGCTTCATTCCTCGTGCAGCCTCGTCGCGGGAGGCAGCGTAGGACAGTCGCACGTGGGAGTGGGCCGTGGTCGTGGAGAAGTCCTGCCCCGGAGTGAGCGCCACATGAGCCTCCTCCAGGGCGCGGTGGCAGAAGGTCTGGGCATCAAGCCCTGTGGAGGAGACGTCGAAGTAGACGTAGAAGGCGCCGTCGGGCAGGACCGGAACCGGGAGGCCGATGCGTTGCAGCCCGTCGAGCACGATGCTCCTGCGGGCGAGGAGCTCTTTGGCGACGCTGCTCGCACACGGAGATGGATTCGGGGGAGAAGGCCGCCAGTGCGGCCTGCTGAATGGGCGTCGAGGCGCACAGGAAGTAGTTGACCGCCAGGTTCTCGGCGGGGGCCACGAGCTCCTCGGGAAGGATCGCCCAGCCCAGGCGCCATCCCGTCATCCCGAAGTACTTGGAGAAGGAGTTGATGACGATCGCCTCGGGATCGGTCTCCAGGACGGTGCGCGCTGGCGTGCCGTCCTCGCCTGGATCAGCCAAGCCCAGGTAGATCTCGTCGACGATCCTCCAGGCGTTGCGTTCGCGCGCCAGTGCGCAGATCGACGCCAGCTCCTCGAAGGGGATGGACGTGCCCGTGGGGTTGGACGGGGTCGCCAGCATCACCGCGCTCGTCTGAGGAGTCCACGCCGCCTCGGCTGCGGCCCGGTCCATCTGGTAACGGCTGGCAGGACTGGTGGGCGCCAGAACGATCCGGCCACCGTAGGTCTCCACCAGCTGCCGGTTGCAGGGATAGGACGGATCGGCGATGACGACGTCGTCACCGGCTTGTGTGGTGGCGGCGGCCACCAGCAGGAGCGCCGACGACGCACCCGTGGTCACGACGATCCGGGCAGGATCGACTTCGACGCCGTGCCTGTCCCGGTAGAAGCCGGCAATGGCCTCACGCAGTGCGAGCAGGCCCAGGGCGGGGGAGTAGGGCAGTGGTCGGCCGTCCATGACGCGGCACATCCCTCGCGAACCGCGGGAGGGGCGCCGAAGTCGGGCTCACCCAGGCTGAGCTTGGCGATCGAGTGGCCTTCCGCCTGGAGGACTCCAGCGCGTTCACCAATGCTCATCGCATAGAAGGGCTGAGCGGCTTTGGCCCGGGCGGCGATCTTCATGACGGCTCCTTGACTCGAGGCAGGATAGGCTCAGTGTCCCCTTCCCATAGCGGGGGGCAAAGGTTTCGTGAGGAACGGCGACGTTTCGAGAACCAGAGGTGATGGTTTGTATAGCGATGCTGTGGTGCGCTTCAGCAAGCTCGATACAAACAACTGGAAGCCCCTACTCGCCTTCCGCAAGCGTCTCATCGCGGGTGAGGTGGCTCCGGAACCGAGTACGGCTAGCGTAGCGCCTACTGCGGCGGCTAGCGAGACCACGACGGCCCGCGGCATCCGCAACACCAGCTGCCGTCCGATCGACGCAGCGAAGAAGCAGCAGATTCTCGACCTGGCCCGCACGGGACATGGCTGTCAGCCAGATCGCTACCCAGGTCGGCGTCGCAGAGACCACCGTCCGTGCTACCTGCCGCCAGGCCACGCAGCCGCCCCGCCGCAGGCGACGCTTTCACCAGCGATGACCTCCAGCGTGCTCAGCAGCTCCACGCTCAGGGGCGTACCTACATCGAGATCGGGTTGGAGCTTGGCTTCGGGCGGGATACGGTCAAGAAACATCTGGCGACGCAGATGTGAGTAGCCAGAACGGCACCGTGATGTTGGTGCAACGCCTCCAACGCCCAGCCGGTCTATTCACGCGCGGCATATTTTCTGCACCGGCACTCCCCACACGCCCATACACTGTCATGCTCGGTGCGAGTCGCGTGCGCTGGCGCAGGGCATGCTGCGTGATGGCATGCCCGCAGGCGCACAATGGCACCTGGGCTAGGCACTGTGGCGGCGGCTGGACTCGTGCCTTCTTGCCAAGCACGACGCTCCCGTCGCCGAGGAGGACGTACGGCACCAGGGGGAGTGGTCCGCCTGGCTGATCCTTCTTGAGCCAGCTGTTGTACCGCTCGATGACAACTCGCTGACTCTTGGGATCAGAACCACGGAGCTTTTCATCTGACTGTTGTGGCACGAGGAACGACCGATGGCAGCCCGGCTCGATGGTTCTATCGATGCTGGCAGATGCTGTCTCAACGAGGAGGGGTTCTAGGAGATCGCCCTTGGGATTGATGCGTTTGGTGCAGACAGACCAGCGTGGCCGAAGGCGTGCGGGCATGGCACCGACTCGGCTGATGTAGTGCTCAACGGGGCCGTAGTTGGTGACATGGACGCAGCAGCCTGGGTCGCCGATGGCCGGCTCAACGCCAAGCCGGAGTCCCTTGGGCTGGCGGATGGCGGTGGGCACCCAGAAGATATGAACGTGAAGAAATTGAAAATTCCCCAAGAGAGGAAAGTAAGTACCTTTCATGAGGAGATGTTGCACTCTCCTACCTGGTTCTGATGAAATTCTTAACTAGGTGCGTAGACCGGCTACTACTGTAGCGCCGATTGCCGTGCAGCAAACCGCCGCCAGCAACGCTCTCCAAAAGTTAGGGTCGCCTTTGTCGGCTCCAATACATAGAGCGCAAAACAGGACTCCAAAAAAGAGTGCCACCAAGGGAACTATTTCAGCTGTGCGAACTTTTGTAAACATAATACGCATGCTATCTTCCTAACCGGAGAGTGCAACACTTTCAGTATAAACCTAGTGTCGAGTGTGAGTCAATTAGTTTCGCCTAATTCTGACAATTGTTTTTCATGTTGAGTCACATTCTGTGAGAGCCGAGATTGTCGTTGGAATGGGTACTTTCCTTATCCTAAGCAAAACACAAGACGAAGCGTTATATTTTCGGATGGTTCATTGACTATTTGTCTACTTGTCACTCGTTAGCGTATCGTCCGCAATCACAAGCGCTCCATCTCGCAACCAACCAACAACCGTCGTAGCCAAGAACAGAACGCTGCGCGCAGTGATTTCGTCAACGTCTTGCGGCTGATCACTGCCGTGCCGATCAGGCTGATAGCCAATGGTAGCTAGTGCGTCAATAAAGACTTCGGTGCCAGGCTTGACCTTTGTCTTACCATTGGCTTTATATTCCCGATCTGGCAGTTTGCATTTCCACTTGCCTGGAGATTGACGGAGCGTGCTGGTCATACTCCCAATGGTTGCTTTGTCGTTCTTGGGTGAGACGATCGGCTTAAGAAGCGTCTCGATAGCCTTGATAGACTTGCTCCAAGCATCACCCACATTCGGATTACGGCCGAAGGCAAGGGCCCATGCTTCTTGCATGTACTGCGATGCCTGGTCGTCGGGCTGGGTTGCCCACTCATACTCGTTCCAGAGCGTAGGTTCAATTCGCTCGACTAGACGGCTGCCATCGGGCGATACGCGGAGAACGTGGCCAGCAGATTTTAAGATGTGTTCAAGTGGTTGGGCATGACCGAATCCGTGACCAAGGAGCCAATCTATGACGTCGAGAGCCAATGATTCGTCATATATGTTACCCCATACGCTGCTGTTTTGTATGCAAGCGATGATGGCATCGCCTGGATGGAAATTATCAATGTAGTCACCGAGTTCATCGATACGTAGTTCAAGTGCGATTTGAGTTACAAGTGGCAGTTGGCCATCATGTGCGACCCACTCTATTGTATTAGTGATCCACTTATTAATGCTGCGTGTCTCATGAATGTTGGAACGCCGTCGATTGGACCGAAAAATCGTCTCGCTGATTTCTTCTTACCGAAAGTGGCGTCCATGGATTTGCTGTCATGCTGTCAGTTCCTGCGAGATTAGAGGATGAGTTGTTCCATATGTCGTGGGTTGTCAGAATATCATTCTGATTTGCCTTTTCCTATCATAATCGCAAAGCGGCGCTCCTTCTGCTCCAATTTGTGTTATCGATCGAAGTCAGTTGGCCCATTCCGGAGAGAGGATTTTGATATTGTTGTTTCCACAGTATCGCCATCGCGATATATGAGCAACACGCTGCAGGGCAAGCGAATACCGTACTATTGTCTTCGACAAGAGTCCTGTATCCGCTTTGTCGGCTGCTGCGTCAATCGACGCTGCTAGCTCCGGCGCTTCTCGCTAATGACCTCGTAAGCCTCAGGTCCTGCTGTCGCATCAATCGGCAGCGTCTGGGTGTCAATTAGTTGCTCAAGATCCAGGCCGAGTGGGGTTGCGGACGTGTCGGAAGCTTTTGATCGTAGCATCGTATTCCTTTAAAATTGGCGAAAAGTCAATGGCGGCAATTGACTCCACTAGTCGCTTGTTCAAGTCTTCGTTGAGAATATGCAACCTGCTTATTGTCTGAGTGAGTGAACTGATCAGCTCAGGGTTGTTTGAGATAGCAAGCGAAGTTTGTCGGATCTGCGGAAGGATTGTTTCACTCAATGTTGAGGTGATCGGACGTTAAATTGCGTCGCATTTCGGGCGTGAAGACAATTGGTGGCAATTGAATCTGAATCTTGCTCAGTTGGCGGGCCCAGTCCTGTTGAATTTTCTGGCTCGCGTCGGCGATCGCCGATACTGCCTGAGTGAGTGATTCTTGTGTCTTTGGTGATATTGCGATCCTATTCATGCTTGCAATAGATGAATCCAGGGCGGCTGCACTAAGTTTGGCAATCTGGACAAGGTTCGTGTCGGTCACGATATTTGCGATTGACGCTTGTTTGCGCTGATCACGATTCTCGATATCTGTCATTTCTGCTTCTTTGTATCCTTGAGTATGTGGATGGTTGTGGTTGTCGGTCATGAACCAGCCGCAGCCCTCGCCTTCGCCCCATTCCCGACAGGCTCGCCTATATCGTGGCCACCCGTTCGCCAGTGAATGCCGTCGTGGGCGGGGCAGACTGGCTGGTCGCACAGGATCTGCTGAGTGATCCAGCCGAACCTAGTGGCGGCGTATTCGGCGGCGCGTTCGCGTAGGTCGCGCCACTCCGGCGCTTCGTCCAGCGGCTGGCGGCTACGCAGTGCCAGTCGCCAGAGCTGCCGCAGTTCCTGAGACTGCTCACTGGTGTCGATCGTGCCTGCGCCGTCGCGGGTGAGATCGTCGGGTATCTCACCGCGTGCTTTGAGGACGTGGCATCTTTGGCAGAGCCCGCGAAGGTTGCTCAGCTCGATCGATCCGCCGTCGATATGGTCGACCTCGGTCGCCGGCTGCTTGTTGCAGCTAACGCAGCGGCCGTCGTTCTGCGCCAATACCTCCTGGCGGAGCTCGTCGCTCAGTCGCGGCCTGGTGTAGGCCAGGTCAAAGGCGAGGAAGGTGATCATATTGCTGGAGATGACCAGTGCAGTCAGTGGGTCTGTACTGCGGCCATCGCGTATCGCCTGCCGCACGTAGCGAATCTTCTCGGCCTGCTTGCGGCAGTGCTCCGAGCAGAAGCCGACGTGCTTCTTCCCAACCTCGGTCGGGTTGAGCGGCTCAAGGCAGCTGGCGCACAGCCCAACCCTCCACTCCTGCTCCACGGGCACAGGGCACGCCTTCTTCCATGCAACCGAACCAAGCACCTCTGCTGTGGGCAGCCAGCACAACTGTGTGCGACCGCAGCATCAGCGCGACAACTTTGTCAGTATCCCATCGAGGGGTGCTGGCAGCGGTGGGCGGAGGGTCACGGTTGATTGCACTGCATCGGCTGTGACGGTGGCACCCTCCGCCCGAGGCTGAACTCGCTCCCGTCGCACAGCGCTCTCCTGGCCCTTCAGCCACTGCTGCTGCGTCAGAGCTCCTTTCCTGCCTGCCCCTCTTT